>WNFM01307107.1_pt1 | contig 152317 bp, 136 predicted proteins | sample 5400271 | NCBI WGS metagenome assembly WNFM01 (sample SAMN13153352, study PRJNA577476) | soil metagenome | isolation source: 60 cm saprolite on Douglas fir-dominated hillslope | place: USA:California | collected 2013-09-17
TTAAAGAGAGCCGTTTAGTGGATAAAATCCTTGAAAAACCGATGCCCGAAAAATCAAAAACTCCAGTTTCTAACTGACCGGAATTAAGGGCCGCCTACAAATCGATCTCCATTAGATATTACATCTATATTTTTTATAATATAGATTAATTTACTTACACAAATTTACGTTTTATCGTAATATCTAATTAAAACATTTAAGAGGCCGAATAAATTTAAAAAGCCGGTACTTTCATACTTGTACTTGTCCCGTAATCGCCGGTATACGAAACAGTGTAATAGATTTCCCGGCCTTGCCCAAATCCTAGCTTAACCACAAATCAGGTCTTCCCTTCCCGCTTCCTCAGATAATGCGCAATAGCACACCCATCCTTTAGGCGGTCCTTTATTCACTAGGATTGCATCCCGACACCTCGCCAGAAGCCCACAGAGTAACATTTTGGCTTAATTTCTTATAGGTAAGTAAAAATATTTCCGCAATGCGCTGAAGCTATTTTTTGCATAATTAAAAATATAGCTCCTTGTCAAGATTTTAGGATTCTCGTCCAATTTGATCGAAGGTGTGCCCCATCCCCGATGCAAGTAAAATTCAAAATCGGAATATTTCGATAAAATATCCTGAATGTCGTCAAGGGATAAAGTACTTACAATGGAATCTTGAAAGCAAATAATCTCCTCTTCCGACTTTAATTTCTGAACCAACTTCCCATACTCAATTACTGCTTCCCCTTCCGCTTTGTACCCGCTTACCCGGAGATCATCTCCTTCTCTAACATATGAAAAAAAACTTCCCTGTTGTACAAAATACAAGTCACTAGCTACTTCCCCAAATCTTAAAATGAATTGACTTCTCCTTACCTTTCGAAGTTTGGCCGATTTTGTAATTCGTTCTTCCAACCCCATCTCCATCGGACGGAACGCGTTAAGAAAATGATTAAGTGAACACATAAGGTTTATTTTTAATAGTTCTTATATACTTTCTTACTACCTCAAACATCAGTCTTCAGACATTGGCATCTGGTCTATTAATCTCTTTAGCTAAATTTATCAGCATCTGGTCTATCTTTCTCTTAATTATATTTTGCGATTTTCGACCTGACCCCTGTCCTATAAATAACTTAGAATATTTGCCGATAAGTTGCAGCATTAGTTCAACTATTACCTCATTAGAAAATTCGAATTTCCATTGTATTAGCTGGTCCCATGTATCACGTGTGCAACAAATGACTACATTCTCCCTGATACGTTCATTAGTGCTGCCAAAAATTGATAAAATAATCCTGTCATAAAACAAAACATATCTGTCACGTAGACGGTAATATTTTTCAACGGTCTGCGCATCTTCGTCTGAAATAGTTCGTATAAAGAAAATGGGCCGTACTTCTTTCTCTAAAGTAGTTTGCATAAAGACTAGGTTTAAATGTTAAAATATTATTACTCAAAAATAAATAATAATTTAAAATGAATCATTATTTATTTCATTTACACATTTATTTAGTTCATATGCACTATTATTTAATACTTTTTCCCAACCTAATAGGCTGAAAAGAAAGGGATTATACATAAAGAAAGAAGGCAATTCAACGCTTTTATTTTACCTTTGTTGCTACTCTCTTGTATGACGATCAAAAAGAAAAGCACGGCAAAAAGAATAAAACACAGGCGCAAAATCAATCGCCTGAAAATCGTTTTGGTGGAACTGGGAATAACTCAAAAAAAATTGGTGGAATTAACGGGAATCGGCAGGAACTCGATACAATTATATTGCAGTAACAAAGGACAGCCGACACTCGATAACTTACTAACGATCGCCCTGAAGTTGGGCGTTAACATTCAGGATCTATTGATACCAACCCCCGACACAAGGAAAAATTGATCCCTCACTATCTATTCATTAGCTTTTCTCACCTAATGGTATCTCTGTAAGTTTTGTAAGTTACGTTAAATCGTAATACCTTATCAATATCAATAGGGCCTCCTAAAATATACTCGTCGGGGGCAACTTGTTACAAACAAAACCTTATTTTATGTCTCACTCTATGGGTCATTCCTCATTAGTTGAAAAGCTAAAACAGGAAATTAACGAAAGTTACGCCACAATAACAATTACCGAACTCTCGCGGAAAGTCGCTACCAATGTACATAGTATGCGAAAACTATTTAAGCAGGCTACCGGAATGACTATTCCGGCATATCGGCAACTGATACGAATGAACAAGGCAAAGGAACTCTTATTGCAAACTAAAAATGATCTATTAACGGTCTCGGACAAGTGCGGATACGAAAATAAAAACTCCTTTTCAAAAGCCTTTAAGAAACAATTTGGAATCACACCCACCGCATTTGCAATGCAGTCTCTTAATAACGTGGAGAATACAAACACACTTCAAAAATAATATTCCGGTTTGGACTGCGGTATTCTTTGGTCGCGTCATAAATTTGATAAAGAAATGCAGCGACACATTAAACAGGATTAAAGGCCAGCTTCAGAATTTACAAAAAGCTTTGACTATCGGTTAGCACATTACTAGCTCTGATTAGTTTTCCTTACCCCCTTTTATTGAACACTTATATACCTGCCCAAGTTGGGGCAATGGCTTCTTGCTGTCTATGTGACCGGGCAACGAAAAGCTAAAGATCAATCTTTGTCTAAATCTATTGTTATGCTATATAGTCGCCTTACCTATTATACTATTGAGGTCATTGAGTACCTACTAATCACCCTTTTCCTGTATACAGGTCTTAGCAAGCTCCTCGACCTGGCTACCTTCCAATTTCAAACGCACCGAAGCCCGTATTTGGAGAACATTTCCACCCCTATATCCTATATTATTCCCATTAGTGAACTGCTCGTCGTGCTGGCTCTCGTACTGAGCAAATTTAGGTACTTGACTAAACCGGGCCGCTTTTACGATCTCCTTAGACGTTATGGGGCGGCTTGGGAGCTATGGGGCCTTTGTGGGGCGCTGTTCCTAATGTCACTATTCACTGGCTATGTATGGCTAATGCTGACCGAAGCCTATTATCTACCGTGTTCCTGCGGGGGAATTCTTTCGGCACTGTCATGGAACGATCATCTAGTTTTCAATGCAGTTTTCAGCGGGCTAGTAATAGTGGCGCTTTCTCTTTATATGCGTGCACAAAACCTAATTAAAAAATCTACCGGGACTGTCTAAACTAATTATTGCAATAATCGGGCGTCGCCGAAAACCCGTAATCGAGTAGGCAAAAAATTTAAATTAAATACAAACAAATATGAAACATCTATTGAAAATCGGATTGCCCGCAATCCTTGCGCTCGCCGTAATGAGCTTTACTATCGCCGGAAATCATGGAGCATTTAAGGGAAAGCTAAAACAAACTGCCGATTGTTATAAATCGGCTGATTTTAACAACAGCAGCCCGTGCAATAACGGGGATTTGCCCAGTTCCGGAAGCGGTTCGCAAATTGTCTCGCTTTGTACAACCAATACGCTACCTGCACCCGATGTTGATCATACAAGTTGCACTGGTAGCGGTCCGGTTTGTTGCTTTAAAACCGGCGGAAGTAGCACGTGTGACCCCTCATGCGTTTCTGTCACTCTAGTTTACTTCCACCAAATACCCTAGTTTACTTCCACCAAAGCCAATTTTATCTATTCACGCCGACAAACATCAACCGCTATAATTAGCGGTTGATGTTTTCGCCCAATATAAACCACATCCGAATGAAACAAAACATACCTGTGCTCATTCTATCGGTATTATCATCGTCTTTTCTTATTCTCTTTTGCCTATTTCACTTCACGATTCATCCTAACCGGAATAAAAACGGCTTCTCTAGGGATATTGTAACATCCTTGCGTCAAATACATAGCTCCCCCATCACTAGCCCCCTTACAGAATTGTGCGGCACTACTAACACGCGCTTATTTTTCTCAACTTCCGACCCTAGAAAAATTGTGTCAACCAATTATACTTTAGAAGGGTACAATATCTTTTCCCTTCCTATCCCTATCTCCGACTTATACTTGAGGGGTGCAAACGCCCAAATTGACTCACCAACAACATACATTTTCTTAAACAATGCTTCGAGTATAATAACTTATGCATTAGGAGACAAAAAGTTCTACACTACCAAACTACCTCTACGTCTCTTTACAAGGCAGACGCGAGCATCTAAAAATGTAATTTTCTTTAGAGGTTTTGACAGTGCGGGCAAAACACAAGTATTTGCAAAAATAAACGTATCAAACAGCAAAAGATTAGTCGAAAAGCAAATAATTACGGATGAAGATTCTGTGGGATTGGTCAGCGATGGGGAATTGAAATTTGACAGTCTCACAAATACCCTTTTATATGTCCAATTCTATCAAAATAGGTTCTTTGCTCTTGATACAAACTTGAACATTATATATATCGGCCACACCATAGACACAACGAATACAAATCCCACCTTTTCCAAACAATTCACAAGATCAGCAAAAGGGACCATTTTGCCCGGCACACCGTTAAATACAATTAACAAAAGTTTTCGCACATATAAAAAGCTTATGCTGGTCATATCCAGTTTAAAATCTGACAATGAAACAATTTCAGACTTTAGAAATAACACCGTGGTAGACACCTATGAAATTAGAAACGGCCAATATAAAGGAAGTTTTTACATCCCCGATATTAATCACGAAAAGGTCAACAATTTCTCAGTCCTTAATAACATTCTTGTGGCAATGTATAAAAGCAATATAGCAACATTTGGGATAAAGTTCTAAGGACTGCACCTAACATTTCCCGCCTTCCCTTTTTCCACTATACTTAAGTCATGTTATCCATTAGTTACCTTACAGAAGAAGGGTGTAAACATTTGCGTTTTTACCAATAAATTGGATTGAATATAGGCAACGATATTTATTTTAAGCAATGAACTAGAATATTAAAAGACAAATTCCTATCTTTTTGCTATCAAATTCGCAATAATATTTGCTTTATTCTATAGTAGGCTATAATTTTAAAATTGTAAGCGGAAACAGCTTAACAGGCAACGGATATTAAGGTCGTCTATACGCAAATGTTCACGAACCAATTGCATACATCTTTATTCGGAATTAAAAAACAGTTTTTTAACGGTATTATAAATAGCTCATATCTCGTAGATTAGCCAATCTTGCTCAACAGACATAGTTCTTACTGAAATAAAAATAACATTTAATCCGGGAAGTTCAATGAGTTGTCTTAAGATTGTTACGGAGTAATAACTATATGCAATATCAATTTTTATTATGGCAAAATGGGAAGATTACGTTATAACTAAAGTTTCATTTAATCAAACCGGAAAGATAATCGAAGCGGCCTTTGTATATGACGATTATGAAAACCATATAGATAACGGCGAGTTGCGAAATAGAGATTGGTTAATTTTAGAGATTCAAAAGGGGAAAACATTTTGCACCGCGACTAAAAGAATCGGGGGCTGGGACAGAACGAGTTTGGTCACATTTCAAAATAATAGCATTTACCTCAACCAAGACTTGCCCAAAGCTTTGCCTAAGCGAAAGGTTTTCATTAGTTACTATCATCATGATGATCAAACTGACAAAGAATCCTTTGAAAAAATAACGACGGATTTATTTACGAACAAGTCGGTTCAAAATAATGATATTGATTCAGATAATAGTGACGAATATATTAAACAATTGATCCAGAAAGAATACATCAACGATATTACAGTACTGATTGTGCTGTTGGGTATCAAAACCAAGTGTCGTAAACATGTAGATTGGGAAATCTCAGCTGCATTAAATCGAAAGGTAGGAGATCGCTATGCAGGATTGATAGGAATTTTACTCCCTACACACCCGGACTACAACACAGGCTCATTTTATCATAGTAATTTGCCAGCTCGAATATCCGAAAATGCTAAATCGGGATACACTAAAATATATAATTGGACCACAGACAGAATACAAATACAAAATTGGGTAGAAGACGCATTCTCTAGGAGAACTGAAGATGAAAAGATAGTTAGTAACTCCATTATACAAATGAAAAGCAACACTTGCGACTAAATATTAATGCATGCCACTAAAAGATCATTATAAGTCGCCCTTAATACTATATGTCGTCTGGCATCAAGCAAATTTACTGGGCCTAAAAATCGCGGAGACTTTATACAATTCGTTTTGCAGAGATACTGACAGTCCTTTAACAAGGGGGCTAAATATTCCAATTAGATTTAGGTATCTCTCTCAGGACGGCAAAAAAACTCCTTTAGATATTGATACATCTTTAGCCGAAAGAACCGCAATCGTCCTACTAATTGACGATGAAATGTTTGGAGATTCGAATTGGTACGAATATATTCAACAGTTGTTAGATAAAGGAAATGATACAACCAGGATTTTCCCTGTTGCTTTATCGGAATATGCGTTTTCAATAGATGAGGCCAGACTTTCAAAGAAGCAGTTTATTGATTTAAAAAAGCCATCCTCTTATAATGACGAAAGTTGGGCTAAAAAAGTTCTAGGTGATTTGAAGAGTAGGCTACTGCATGATTTGTCCAGGTTTTTCTTTCGAATACCACAAGTATCAGAATCCGAAAGCATAATCGTAGACCCACCGATAAAGCTTTTTGTAAGCCACGCTAAAGTTGATGGTGAAAACCTCGCAATAGATTTTAGAGATTACGTACAATCACAAACTAAGCTAAAAACCTTTTTTGACGTAAACGACATTGCGGATGCCGACGACTTTGAGCAGTCAATCAAAAACTGCTTGAAGAATGCCGCAATAGTTGTCTTTTTATCTGACAAATATTCCACAAGAGAATGGTGTAGAATAGAAGTATTAGTTGCTAAAAGAAACAAGTCACCAATAGTGGTTGTAAATAATATAGATGTCGGGGAGAAAAGAAGCTTTCCCTATCTTGGTAATGTTCCCACTCTGAAGTACAAAGACGATTGCTTTGGTGATATTGTTGATCTCGCTTTATATCAGGTTTTAAATAATCTATTCTTTGAAGAAAAGCTAAAGAAGGAAATAGAAATGTATGATATCAGTAACAAATTTAAGGTTTATCCAATTGAAAACGCGCCTGAACTTTTCAACTATATTGACATAAAAAGGCTTCAATCAGAACAAGATACCAAAAAGATATTAGTTCTTTATCCAGATCCTCCTTTAGGCACAGAAGAATTAAAAGTATTAAATGATATAGATCAAACTATTCAGTTTATAACACCTTCGCTAATTCATAAAACATTAAAAAATGGCGAATGAACCCCTAAGTGATCCGCCTAATATCTCAGGTGTACCCGAAGAAATTCAAAAAAATATTATCAAAGATTTGGATAATGAGCAAGTGATAGAATCCAAAATATCAAAAAATGCTCGAATTGGTCTATCAGTATCTGAGAATGAAGAGTTGGGAATACTCGGATTTTCAAGAATTCATTTGGAAGATCTTACAATTGAAATTGTCCGGCATTTGCTTATAAATAACATCACGTTATTATATGGCGGCGATTTACGGCGAGAAGGATATACAGAACTTTTTTCTGACTTGGCGTATCAATACAGAACGATCAATGATTCTAAAAAAGTACATTTTATAAATTATTTTTCATACCCTATCTACTGTCAATTAACCAAGCAAAACGAATTAGATTTCAAACGAAACAGAACAGATATCATAAGAGTTCGTCCACCAGTTGAATTACAAATCGCTAACGAGGTCTATTTAGCTCCCAATACTTTAGGGGCCAAATATATCTGGGCCAAATCCCTCACAAAAACGAGACAAACTATGATTGAAAATTCGGAAGGGAGAATACTCGTTGGGGGAAAATGCGATAACTATTTAGGTAAGATTCCGGGCATTGTTGAAGAGGCGAAAATAACATTAGAATGTAAAAAGCCGTTGTATTTAATTGGCGCGCTAGGTGGAGCTTCATTGCAAGTAATTAATGCATTGAAAGGAAATGGCTTTGATTACATGAACAGCAATTACCATAAATCAAAAGACTATAAATCTTTCAGGTCTTATTATAACGAGAAAGAAAGGCTTGAAAAAATAAATAATAAAGAACTTACTTCCTTTTTTTCGGGATTGGGAACAAAAACGCTTTCGGACTTAAACGGTCTTTCAATTGAAGAAAACGAAAGATTATATTATACTCAACACATCTCTGAAATTTTATTTTATGTGTTTAAAGGCTTAAACAATCGCCTGCATTTATGAGAAACAAATATTTACAACCATTGCCATGGTATATGTGATAAAAGCAAATGCTGCTCGTGGCTTAGGTCGCTAATAACTTATTTGAATAAAATGAATCTCAACAATAATACTACGTTCGAAAAACCGGATATCTTATATAAATATGTATCTTGCGAAGGAGCGGAAAAAATATTAAGCACAAATAGTTTAAGATTTTCTAGCCCGATATCATTTAATGACCCCTTCGATTGCGATATAGATCTATTATATTTTGATATGTCTGACTGTTCTTCAGATGTTCAAAGGGAAATTTCAATTTTGAGGAAACAATTTCACGAACATGAATTGACAGAAGACTTAATCAGTCGAGCATATAAAAACAGTAAAATCGATAATCTAAATAAAGCTAGCGTAACCTGCTTTTCTGTCCATAATAATAATGTGCTGATGTGGTCGCATTATGCAAATAAACATGAAGGTGTTTGTTTGCGATTTAATAATCTTTTGAATAGAAGATTCCCAAAATTTGGAGAAAATGAATTGAGTGAAGGTTATGTTGCCTATGGTTTCAAGCAGCCTTATAACTATTTAAAAGATAAAAAGGAAGGCTTAAAGCAATTATTTGCCACCAAAGCTCTAGGTTGGGAGTACGAGCAGGAATATCGTATGTTTTGGCTAAAACAACAGGATAACTATGAATTTACAAAACCCTTTTTAACAGGTATTTTTTTTGGTTTAAAAACATCTGATCAGGAAGTGGAAAGACTTATGAGTATTTGTGCTTCGAATAAATATGAGATATCCTTCTATAAATCCCATAAGAAGAATTTTTCTATAAATTTCGGGGAGTATGGATGATTGTACACTTTTAAACAGAAATCGAGTAAAGTGCGTTTGCAAGCTGAACAAAATCGGCTTGGGATTTTGTCTTTTATTTAATTACCTTTAAATTCGACATACACAACCACAAAAGTCGCCAAATCGAAAGGTGGAAAATTCGGTGCACCGCCAGCCACACGAGCACAATACATTGAAAATAAACCATATCAGAGCCAGGGTTCAAAACCCTCTCTCTCCGCTGAGTACTTCTACAAAACTTCTCAAAACGCTATAAACTTCTGGTTTGTAGCGTTTTTCTTTTTAAACAATCGCTCCAAACTTTCAATTCTGCTCAATTTTCCAGTGACCCATTCTTGACCTGTTGCCCCTTCGGGCCAACAGGTCAAGTAAACCATTGTAACTAATTGTTGCACAATTACATGAACAAATTCTGGTTAACTCCTTTCGCAGCTGACCCATTAATTTTATCACGAGCAAATGAAAATCTATGTTGACAAGATTTAGTTTACAATTTCAACTTCGCAAATCAAAAAGCAAGCAGAACGGAACCGCTCCGATCTATCTACGGATAGCCGTAAAAGATAGCGTTGTGGAATTGTCTTCCAAGAAATATATTAATCCTGCCAGGTGGAATGCCGATACGCAAAAAGTGATCGGCAACTCTGAGGAAGCGCGGTTGATCAATGCTTATCTGAAAAACATGGAGCAGCAAGCCTTCCAGGTATACCACGAACTTGTTCAGAAAGGAGTCGAGATAAACACAGCCAACCTGAAAGGCAGACTACTCGGTGAGGAAATCAACCGGCGAAATATCATTGAGATATTCAGAGAACATAATAAGAAGGTCGCCGCGCTGGTCGGCAAGCAATATGCCGAGTTAACGCTTGAGCGATATGAAACGTCCCTGAAACATACTCTTGCGCGCTGCAGCCCAGGAGCCGACTATTTCTCCGACACATATTGCCCTCTATCTTGCAATTTATACCCACTGGATGGAACAAAATTTTGTCTCTCCTGTTGAGGTGTCTAAAAGCGATATCATGCATCTGTCGAAGATACGCAGTAATGCAACTTATTACCGGCAAAGGATCTCAATGAGCTCGGTGTAACTAGCAAATAGGAATACACAATTTTTGGCAACAAGGAGTACATAGAAATTGGCAACAAGGAATGCAGAGTTTCTTTCCGATTCCGGGGTGTCCGGATAGGAAAGGACCATCTTCGCCGGTCTAAAATGGCCGGTAATTATGAATGCATACTTAACCAAGTTGATGATGTACCACGAAGTGCATAGGATGAGCCGGGAAGGATATTCCGTCTCTAAGATCTGCCGGACGGTATTGCTGAACTGGCGTACCGTAAAGAGTTACCTGTCAATGAGTGAGGGGCAATATGAGCAGTTCCTGGCCAGGCAGTCGGACCGGAATAAGGAGCTTCTGCTCTATGAGGGGTTCGTCAAATCAAGGCTGGAACAATACCAGGACACCTCCGCTGCCCAGATGCACGACTGGCTCAAAGAGCATTGCGAGGGTTTTCCACCGGTATCTCCCAGAACAGTCTTCAATTTTGTTGCCTGGGTCCGCCAGCAGCACCATCTGCCTAAGATATGCCTGGTCCGGGAATACGAGATGGTGGGAGAAACGCCGTATGGGAAGCAGGCCCAGGTTGACTTTGGGGAATATACCCTCAGAGACAACCATGGCAAACGGGTAAAAGTCTTCTTCTTTACCATGGTCCTGTCCCGATCCCGCTACAAATATATCTGGTTTACCACCCATTACTTTACCAGCGAACTATCCGTCCAGGCCCATGAAAGAGGGTTTGCGTTCTTTGAGGGCATTCCGGAGGAGATCGTCTATGATCAGGACAAGGTTTTTATCGTCAGCGAGAACAAAGGGGATATTATCCTTACAGAAGGCTTCCGGGCTTATACCCGGGAACGGCCCTTCCGATTGCACTTTTGCCGCAAATCGGATCCGGAAAGTAAAGGTAAGATCGAGAATGTGGTGAAATACACCAAGCAGAACTTTCTATACAACCGGCCATTCTCCGATATCGATACCTTAAATCAGGAGGCGCTGGCCTGGCTGATACGTACAGCCAATCAACTACCGCATAACGGCACCAAAAAGGAGCCTTATGCGCAATGGAATATCGAAAAGTCTTTCCTGCAGCCTTATACGGCTTGCCCTACCAAACCAGTACTGATTTTCTATACGATCCGAAAGGACAATACTATCTCCTGGAAAAGTAACTTTTATTCGCTGCCATTAGGATCCTATAAAGGAAGAGGCAGTGAGGTGGCCGTTCAGGTAGAAAATAATCAACTCGTTTTATGTCATGCCGATGGTACGGAGATATGCCGTCACGTTATTGCTGTTGGCAGCGGACAGAAAGTGAAGAAAATTGATCATACGCGTGATAAAACAAGTGCCATTGCCGAAATGATGGAGCAGCTGTGCGCATCCCTGGATAACCCTGCCAAGGGTATGGAATTCTTCCAGCTCATCCGGCAGTCCAAGCCTCGCTACATCCGTGATCAGCTGCTGTTGTTCCGGAGTGTTGCCGAAAAAGCTGATCGGCTCGTCATTACGGAAGCATTGGCGTATTGCTGCCAAAACAAAATCAACAGTGCCGGCGACTTCCAGGCGGTAGTGGAGCAATACACACAGACCCGACAAACGGAACAAGCGATGGGACGAGTCTTGCAAATGAATCCCCTAAGCGGCTCCCTGCCCGCAGAAGCGTTGATGCAGCCTGCGACCAGTGCTATAGCAGATTATGAAATTATTTTACAAATTAAATACCAAATATGACAGACAACAAAGAACTGATCGGGCAATACTGCCGCCAATTTAACATGAGCGGGATCCCCGCCAGCCTGGACCAACTATTGATGGATGCCGAAGCCGGCGCCATGGGCTATCTGGATTATACCAGCAAGTTATTGGGAATAGAAGCGGCCTACCGCGAACAGAACGATGTCCGTAAACGGCTCAAAGCAGCTCAGCTACCAGCAACGAGTGACTTAGGAGGCTACGATCACACTCAGGACAACGGCCTCCCTAAAGCTCGTTTAAATCAACTCAGGGAACTAACCTGGCTAGACCAGGTGTATAACATCATGTTGATGGGTCCTTCAGGAACAGGCAAGACGTTTCTGGCGGCAGGGCTGTGTGCAGATGCGGTGAAAAAAAGATATAAAGCCTACTTCCGAACGATGGATGAGTTGATCAATATGCTCAAGATGAAAGATTTTACCAAAACTGCCAAAGCTGACTATAAGCGCCTATGCAGGGCCAGCCTTATTGTCATCGATGATATCATGTTGTTCCCGATCGAGAAAAGCCAGGCGGTCAATCTCTTTAATTTTATCAATCAGCTGTATGAAAAAACGTCTTTTATCATCACTACCAACAAAAAACCAACTGAATGGGCTGTTATGCTCGATGATGAGGTATTAGCCACGGCTCTGTTGGATCGTTTCCTATACCATTGTGAGATTATAAACCTGAGCGGGAAAAGCTATAGGCTGGAAAATCGAAAAACAATTTTTTGACGACAACTCCAGTAAATCTACCTTTAGCAAACTCTGCACTCGTGTTGCCAATTTCTCTGCACTCCCGATTGCCAAAAACTCTGCATTGTTGTTTGCCGGCTACACTCGGCTACATTAATATGATCCGATACGTCACCGCTATGCCAACAGTCGCGCATTTATCTTCAAATCACAAAAATGAGATATTTTTTACGAAATGATCTATAAATGTGGTGGTTAATTCGAATAAGGTTCGTAATCATTAAAACTTGACTTCATCTTCCAATACACTATTAACCGATATTAATTCAAAATTATGTCTGAACTAAAATATAAAGTAGTTAAGAATAAGACTCAGTATAAGGAATATGCCCGGATGCTAGAGGACCTTGTCTTTTATGACGCTAAAGGACCTGGGATCAGTGATGAAATTGATTTACTAACTCTTCTTATCGAAAAGTGGGATGCAGAGCATAATACCTTTGAGGAAGTTGACCCAATACGTTTACTTCATTCGTTTATTGCAGATCACAAGTTGAAGTCCAAAGATCTTGTGAAGATTTTAGGCATTAGCAAAGTATATCTTTCAGAGATACTTTGCTATAAAAAAGGGTTGTCAAAAGATGTTATCCGGAAACTGGCGTCACATTTTAAGATTTCCCAAGAGGCATTTAATAGACCCTATAAACCTATTGCTCCCAGCTTGTAGCAATTCTGGTAATTGCAGCCTTCAGTACAGGAATGTCGCTTACAATCACCTGCCAGACGAGGTTCGCATCTACACCGAAATATTCATGAATGAGTATATGGCGCATTCCAATTATCTGCTTCCATTCAATATCGGAAAAGAGTTTCTTAGTTTCCGGAGTAATGTAATTGGCAGCCTCACCGATGATCTCAATCTGCTTGATAGAAGCAAACCGCATCATTGAATTCGCAAGAAAATCCTTAAACTTAATGTCTGTTGTATAGCTCTCAATCTCAGCAATAGCATCTAAGATATGACCAAGCCGCTCTTTATCCCCCATTTTGCCTCTCATATGCCGACGCTTGAATTGATGAGGAAAAAGTTAGGCATGGAAAGATGGCTTTATATTGGAAGATTCATAAATCAGTTTTTTGTCCTTGTTGATGTAGGGCAATAAACGCTTGGTGATAGCCTGAGAGGAAACCAGGTCAACGGGCTTTTGTAGTTTCTCTTCCAAATCAATTTTCATTTGCACAAATCCAAGACCGATGTGCTGATTATAATCGAGATCCACTAATATATCAACATCACTATCCTTGTCAGCTTGATTTCTCGAATAAGATCCGAATAGATAAGCTTTCAAGACTGGTTTGCCGACAAAATAGTCTCTTATTATTTGTATGTCCTTCTCTTTCAGGTCCATAAGCAAATTTATTCAATTTTTTTGATTTATTCAATGATTCTTAATGGCACCTATTATTCGCTCCAACAGGTATAAGCCACCCGCATATTTTTTCAATTTTTCAGGATAATTCATACCTTCATTGAAGTTCTTTCAATAGTGCGTTTTTGATCGTTTTTGACGGTAATCCTAAAGGTAAACTCTGAACGAAGAACTATTCTTGACCATCCTATTCCCACTGATACTCACCTTCAGTTGTCAAGTGGAGGTGACGAGGCTCCAATCGAACAACTGATCATTCTTTTGGGAATCATTAAGAGATTACAAATTGATTGTCAAACGAATGCAAAATAGCGCCTCCTCAGCTATCCGGGCGCCAATTACTGCCGGCAGCCAGCACCGTGGCGGTCCTGCGATTATGTTTCCTAGGGAATATTATTTTGGCCCGGAACTCAGCTTTTCCTGGTTCCCTTCTGAGCTGCTTATTCTTTTCCGAATCCTGCTTAATGAAGACTGTGTGATTCCGAGGTAGGAAGCTAAATAAGACAGCGGAATACGACCAGCGAGTTTGGGGAACTTGTCAAAAAAACTGAGATACCGTTCAGTTGCGTCCTCGGCCATCATTGCGCTGATCTTGTTAACCTTTTCAGCCAGCCCTTTGGCGGTAATTTTGGCGACAATACTATCCCAGCCGATAATAGTCATCGATAATTCCAACATCGCCTGTTTAGAGAAAACAATAATTGTGCAATCGGTAATCAAATGTATATATTCCGATGATGGAATTTGCTGATTATAACTATTGATATCCACCGCAAAATTATTTTCGTCGATGAAATACTTAGTTATCTCTTCCCCCTCCTTGTTATAATAGCAGACCCTGAAAATTCCTTCTGTTAAAAAAGCAATTTCTCTTGGGATACGACCCGCTTCCGAATAGTATTCGTCCTTTTTCAACTCCCTGATAATGCCTTTGCTTTTGATCAGCTCGATCTGTTGCTGGTTCAAATGCCCGAACTGCAATAAATAGTTAATGAGTGCTTCCATAATAGCAAAATTACCCAAGGCTTAAAATTAATCATTTGTCAAATGGTAAACAATTGAAAGAACGAAAAAAAACCTGAAAGTTGTTCTTTTTGCCAAATGACAAATGATCTCATTTCTAGAGTGTTCACCTTTGCTACACTAAAACGAAGGAAACTATGAAATCAATTATCATCACCGGCGCAACAAGCGGAATCGGATACGAATGTGCGCTGAAAATGGCAAGAATCGCGACAAATGAACAAATTATCATTTCAGGACGAGATGCCGAAAAAGGGAGGGAAGCCGTGAATAAAATTGCTGGGCAGACAAATCATAAACAAATTCAGTTTATGCAGTTGGACCTTGCATCCATTGCCTCGATCAGGAAATTCAGAGACGAGATTGTCGGCAGAAAATTAAGGGTCGGCTATTTGGTAAACAACGCAGGATTGCAAAACGTAGACAAGACAAAATTTACGAAAGATGGCTTCGAAGAGACCTTCGGCGTTAACCATCTGGGAACCTTTTACCTGACCTTACTTTTGGTGCCAAATTTTACAGATGACGCCCGTATTACCTTTACTGCAAGTGGCACGCATGATCCGAAACAAAAAACAGGTATGCCCGCACCTGCATTTCACGATGCCAAAACGCTGGCCTACCCGAAAGAAACTAACCAAAAGAGCCTGGCATTGGGACAGCAGCGGTACACTACCTCTAAATTATGTAACATCCTTACCGTATACGAATTACAAAGCCGTCTCGCCAATACGAATATGCATGTTAATGCGTTCGATCCCGGACTGGTACCCGGAACCAGACTGGCACAAAATTACCCGCCATTCCTGAAGTTTATTTCAGATTATGTTTTTAAGCTCCTGATACTGTTTCATCATAATGTCAATACCGCCAAAACTTCCGGCTCACGTTTAGCCAATCTCGCTTTTGCCGAGAAATATAAAGACGTCAAAGGAAAATATTTTGAAGGGGATAAAGAAATCAACTCTTCCAAAGATTCTTATAATAAACATTATCAGCATTTATTATGGACTTCGACAGTAGAGCTGCTCAAAATCGATCAGAAGGAAACATTAGTCTCACTGGAATTCAATGTTCCGCAGACCTAATGTTTGGGGTTTAGGAATCCAAATTCGTCAAGCCTTACAAGAAACCCTGAGTAAACTTCCAGAGTTCGATATCTCACCAGCTATCAAAAAAAAAGCCGCGTACTAAAAAAAATCCGGCCAGACTATCACCGATTTGTTTTATTTCTGCCAAGAGGTCAATTATGGGACTGATCTGAATAGGATCAGCACCCTCCCAGGGGATCTTGTCATTAGCGTCATAGTCCCAGGCAAAATTGCAGGAACCAACTATTCTGTAAAATATTTTCAGCGACAATGGGACATATCCCAATATCCTGACCGCTCTTTCTAATCTGCGAATGCGGAGTTGGGTTCCCCATCGGGGCTTGAGAAGGGGGAATTCGAAATCATGCCGAGGATTTTTCTTAAAACAATACTTCTCGTCAACCAAGGCGACATAGATCACGCCCAGGTTATAGGCGATCCTGTTCATGGTTTCTGTTAGGACGGCTTTGACCTCTGAGAGATTATTTCTTTCAAAAGCATTCTGACCCATGCGCTCAATTTCCTCATAAACCCGAACGGTATCACCCTGAAGGTATCTTTCTAATAAATTCATTTCTGTGCCTATGATTAAGGTGCATAGTTGGTAAGATAATGCTTATTGGGAAACCTGAAAAAGAAGACTGATTGCATAAAAATCTTTCCGTATCTGTTCAACCTACTGATAAGACGGCTTCACCATGTGTTAAATTGCGACAAAAAGTATGGGCCGACTATTATATATCACAAAAGAACAACAAAAGCCTTCCGGCTCCCAGTTGGTGACCCTGGCTGACCTGGAGAAATTCCGGGTTACCTTGATGATGGATATTAAACTAATGCTGGAAGGGAGCTTGGGCGCAAAGTCTATTGCTGCAAAATGACATTTGGATTGCGGCTATCCAATCCAAAGAACGACCGGGCCATAGTTTCCATGCTCAATCTAAAACTCGAATCCTTTCAAGTTCTAAAATCATGAACGAATGCACCTCCAAGAGCCCGATGATAGTAGCAGCGTTGCGTTCAAAATACGCCTTCAACTCTTTCAATCGCATATTGCCCATTTTTACAAGAACAAGTTTTTTGGGCCTTCTGGCAGCAACATAGGAATGATAAAAGTCCGTATCCTTAGTAATAAGAACTCTATCTTCAAGAATAGAAATTTCATTGATCACTCGATCAGCGGTAAAATTCCCTTCGGGTAGTGTAGAGGTATGTAAAACATCATGCCCTATAAAATATAGGGCAAGGGAGGCCGGTAAGTGAGCATTCAAGGATGAATTTCATGCAGCCGGAACTTCAATATCTTTGAATTTCATTGACGCAGTCGCATACGCAATGCATGCAAGAACATCTTCGCGTTGCAGATCGGGAAATTCGGCTAGAACATCCTCTATCGTATCGCCACCGGCTAAGTACTCCAAGATCGCCTCAACCATATAGCGAGTATCGCGGATACCGGGCTTGCCGTGATTAACTTCCGGATTTAAGGTGATCCTGGGCAATAGATTTTCCATTGTTAACTATTTTAAGACTGATTCAAGTCAAATTTAAGGAAAGGATAAAAGCACATCTAAAGAAGTCTGGTTTTCGCCAGTTGGCTTACTCAATTCCTTCAATCTCAGCAACTAGCACAAATTTACTCAAATTTTTTGACGTAAATAATCAAAATTACGTCTCCAGTACGGTTAATGACCTGACAAAACCCAATTTGTCTTCAATGTCCGTAATTTTTCCACCCGTCGTGAAAAATATCGATTTTTGTAAATATTGATGCCCCTACTCTTTTCCGACTAACTATCATAGGATTTTAACTTCTAGTGAGAATAAACAAAAAGGAGGTTGTATGTATCTACCAGGGCGAAAAATAAGCCTCATCGAAAAGATAATTAAAATTGAAGACGATGCAGTTTTATTACAACTAGAAAAAGTTCTTGAACTGGCGGCCGGCGAATCCAATGCCACCAAACCTCCTGCTCATGACTTTGCAGGCTTATGGAGCCAAGACGATGCGGTCACAATTAAAGAGACAATTAAGAGAGATTGCGTGCAATACGCATTCGGTGCCTGGTCAGGCCCTGAATCCCCAGAAGAACTGGCGAAAGGAATCAGGGATGGCAGACTATTCAATAGAAGGATCGAAGAAATATAAGCTCCACAAATTGACTTCAACCTTGCCTTTGTTTTGAACAATTTTGATTATCTATATCTTGAATCGTCGCCAAATTCCACGATGGAAAATTCGGTGCACCGCAAGCCACACGAGCCCAATATATTGATAATAAATCACATCGGAGGCTAGGTTCAAAACCCTCTCCCTCCGCACCAGCCTAAATCAAAAAGCATCAAAAGCCCGCAAATTCAGCATTAGCGGCCTTTTCATTTTTGCACACCAACAGAAAAACTAAAAAAAGGTCATACTTGGAGTGAGTGATTCGGTGAGTGGCAAAAATGAAACGAAAAATCACTCACTAGACGGCCATAAGAAACTGGTAATCAACCTGTACCAAAGACAAACACCTTGTCCGAAGCGCCGCGCAGTTCTACCTTTATAAACCGCGCAAAACGCGCAAAAAAAAGTGAGTGATCCGTGATGGAAAAAAGTCTTGGTATCTCATTCTTCCTACGCAAGCCCCGCCCTTTTCGGCCGGGCCAGTGGCTCGTTTTTCTTCGCATAACCGTCGACGGTACCTCGAAGGAGCTTTCGCTGAAAAGGACCTGGGGAAAATTGAAGTGGAAACCCAACCCAGGGAGCAACAGGCATTAAATGACCTTTATCACTACCGGTCCCAGCAAGCCCGATGACTCCAGCCCGCCTTCCGGATTGGGGCCAAACAGTACGGATGTTTTCCGTTGATCAGCCGGAAGCTTACTATCACCGATGAGCCGGTTCACCCAGGTGTTTACTACTTTTATATCCAGCTTATTTATCCCTCGTCTGATCGCCCTGGTAATATCCACCCGGTAAGGCGGCGTCCATGTGCCCCCCATTTCAATACCATTAACCGTCACCTTTGCAATCGCCCTGGCGTCTCCCAGGTCGATCATGTAGCTGGCTTCTTTAGCGGGATTACTAATCGTAAAAGTATTGTGATACCAGGCTGTGCCGGAATAATATTTAATACTGTCATTTGCGCTTCTGGTCCAGTCCGTAAGTGTATTGAATACAACCGGTCCGACCGGCCCGCGCATCTTACTGTCAAAATCAACAGTCCATGGTTTCTCAACGGCAATAGTAATTCGGGGCGCCGGAAAATTTGAGCGCGTTGTATCACCCTTACCTTCGCTTTTCCTGAATACAATAAACGCGCTTTCATACGGCGAAAGCTCAAGCGGGACCGAGGTTATTTTACCGTTATCCCGATAATCCGGCAGATCGCGTATGCTGCCGTTGGTTGCGTTCCAGAGCTCAGGATTTTTACCCGTTACACGAAACGCAGCATCAAACCTGACCGCGACGCCTTTTTGGTTAGACACAAAGTAAACCGACTGGTCATCCATTCTTCTATGTATAAACAGTATAGAATCGCTTTTGGTGATTTTAAGGTCGGGACTGACCTTTATCAATTCAAATGCTTCTTCCATGGCCATGCCATCGATGATCATCCCCTTCCCATAATGATGCACTTTTGTAGTCGTTCCATCCACATCGCCCCAAAGTTCAGCGGCCATGCCTTTTACGAGCTTGTCGGCTGCCGGATAATCAGCCAGACTGGGTGAACGATCGGGCTTTGGGCCCAATACGACTGCTCCCTGCTTCACCAGTTCTTTTATTTTTGCCAATAATTCAGGACGCATGGTCTCCAGTTTAGGCAGAACCAGGATGCTGTAGCTTATCCCATTTGGAAGCACCAGTTTACCATTGCTGACGGAAAGCTTTTGCTTAATGACATCTCCATTGATATAATCAAACGAGTATCCCTGCGGAAGCGCAGGATCCGTTACGCCCGTCATTTTGGGGGCATCTTCGCCGATAAAATAAGCCGCGTCGGCAACATATTGCCCTTGCTGCAGCATCATATTGCAACGTTTCAGGTATTGCAGGAAAATATCCATATCATAAAACCAGGTATTCAGCCGGTTGAACTCGACCCCAAACCAGGAGGTCGCGCCCGGAAGCACCGAATCCTGCGGCTGCTCGATGTAGACATGCAGCAACGAATTATTGATACCTTCCGTAAAGAAGCGATCCCCCCGTTTCTTAAACAGAGCAGGATAACGGGCAAAAGCACTGCCGGCAGCCGTAAACGATTCGGCCGAGACCTTTATTTTTCCATATATGTGCGCGGATGAGGAAGCCGCACGGTTCTCAATATCACCCAGGTCTCCTTCACTCCAGAATTCGCCGCCTACCTCGTCTGACTGGCCCCCATATTGCAGAAACTCCCCCGGATAACCCCAGTGTCCATAATTTTCGAGCCAGGTGGTCAGACCGTGCTGATGACTGATCTCCCGTAAGCCTCCAACATATTTAAAGGATACATCATCGGCAATCAAACGCCTCAAATCCCACAAGTAACGATCCGACATATCCTCGCTGCCAACAACCCGCCCCTGGAATACCGGCAAATACGGCGTTGGGTCATAATGGTACGCCTGTTTGAACTCAGGGATTAAATTATCTGTCCAGTTCTGCCCTCCTGTTTCATAACTGTCTTCCACGGCGACCTTAAAAGTTCTGCGATCTTCGGCAGGTATACGTTTTAATATCATGCCTAAAAAGGCATCAAAATGTGCGGCAACATGCGCTTTGCTCATTTTGTCAACTTCCAGCCCGCGGCCCTCAGGCGGGGCGGGCGAATTGGTAACATTCGTGGGTGTCATGCCAATGCGTTCTATGATCCACTTGCCGGAGGGCACATTCCAGCTCAAACTGCCATCAGCAAGCATGTACCTGGATATGTCGAGAACTTTTGAAGGATCAATGATATAATTTGATGTATCCACCGGCTGAGGCGCCCACTGATAAGCGTCCCAGAAAGGATGAGGCGTCGGCCACATCTTGGCCAGCGTTTTTTCGATATAATTCTCTACTACTGGCGTCGCTGATAATTTCACCTCGGATATGCCCGAATTAGACGACACGCTGCTAAACACTATTCTGAAACTGTCTGACGTCGTTACGGGAATGGTCAACGCCGCGGGACCGAACGGAATAAAGCCCACATTCAAAGCAGAATTGGTCCGGTCGATAACAAAATGCTTAATAGTAGTATAGGCATTATTGACCTTGGCTTTTATATCTCCTTCGAGACGGACATTTTGATTAGTGGTTGTAATGGTTATGCTTCGCGCGGTATAGGCGGTTTTCGTAGCAATATTCAACAAGAAATGTTTTCCGCCGGTTAAAGGAATAGCGGTTGAAGTATTATGATCCATAACATGACCGAGCGAATCTATGACCGGCTCGGACGACAAAGACGGGTTTATTGAGCCGATCTCATCATCATAGTCATTTGCCACAGGATAAGCCAGCACTTTCACGTCCTGAAAATTCTCCTGCGGCCGGGTCAGGATTTTATGAAACAAAGATGGCCCCCTTACCACAGTGCGGGATGAGGTAAGATAGCGCATAGACTGCCCGGGCTTTATCCAGGGGCCTCCCGATTGGCTCCATCCAGGACCATTGAAAATACCGATCTGAATGTTCAGGCGGGTAGCTGTTTTTAATGCCTCGTGCAAAATATCCCACCATTCATCAGAAAAAAAAATCACCTTACCGTACGGATTTCCATCCAAGCCGATATTGCCGATAAAGGCCCGGTTTATACCTATCTTTTTCATGGCTTCCAGGTCTTTTACGACACCTTCCTTTGAGATATTGCCATTTATCCAATACCAATAAATACTGGTTTGAATAGTATCGGGAATGTGGACGAAGGTCTTTTCGATATTGACTGGATCAGCCGAACGACCTGACTGGCTATAGGCCTTAAAGCTGACTGCCGTAATCACTATAATAAAATAAATCAGTTGCTTCATGACCAAATATACCCTGTTGTCTATTAATATCTGTCATGCACTGTCCTTTTCCGGCTGTTTCTTTTTCTTGAATTTTTCAAATTCAACTTTACGTTCTTCAAGGTAAAATAGTATCATTAAAGTAATGAAAGCTTCGGGAGGCTTCTTGAAATTTGGGAATTTTCGAAAGGTAAAAATGTACCGGCGAGATGAAGTGCGAACAACCTCGAATTTTATTACAATCAAAACAAAAAAGGCTCATAAATCATTGGTCTATGGGTCTTTGAGTGCACTTGACTGAAATCTTACTCCGGCGAACATCAATTATTTCTTTGTAAATCTGGCAAAAATAGTATCAGCAAATTTCAACAAGATCGACGTGTACCCGATCGCTCTGCACGAATAACCTCTGCGCTCGCTGGAATTAAATGTTGTTTTTATCCCAGCTGTTCTTTTTGTTATTTTTTTAACCGTCCTTTCACACATACTTGCTTTCCCCAACCCGACACATTTTCCTTTCAAAAATTATTCCTGATGCATCAGTATTTTAATGCCTTGTAAGTAAATTTTTGCCCGCCTAAAGAAGCCTCCAGCATTAATCCACCCTTTTCCTGGGAAAATACAACTACGCCATTTCTATAATTCGCATTGGCAGATGCACCCGCTTTGACGGCTATTGCTGAAACTTGTCCGCTAAATTCAACTTTATTTTGCATGAAGCGATCCGCAGCATCTTTGTTTTCAAAAAAAATAATTTCACGGTATGCCTGCCCCCCTGCCTGTGCTCCCACGGTTACCTGCACCATCTGGGCGGTACCAACAAGCATTCCTTTTTCATAGACTGCTCCTTTACCTGCAGCTCCTCCTACGCCTACCCCGCCCTTGCCTACATTGGGAAATATTGCATATCCGGAAGAGTGCTTAAAGAGATTTTCCATAGATGGATCTGCCTTTAGAAAAGAGGCTTTGGCCTTTTTGCTGTCATCGATTATTCTCTCTTGAGAATCATCCTGCGCCATTAATATCCGTGGTAAAAACAGGCCTGACAGTATCACTAGAAGTATTATTGGCCGAACGGTGCTGGTCATTTTCATAAATGATAAATTTTAAGTTAGTGAAGGGAGAGTTCGCGATGAAAAGGATGCAAATAACCTGCCATGGGGAAATACCGTTCGAACAAAAACAAAAAACCGCTGAAAATCAGCGGCTTGAGAAACTTGATTTAGAAGCAAAGATTTGGCTGCGGATAATGGATTTATTGCCAGCCAAATCTATCTGCCATCACCCAACGACTGTTTACGCCCCAACGCTATACCACGTATATGCGCATTTTAGGAGCAATCTTTCTTGTTGCCGGGATCGTGCTGGCATTAGCCGCTCGCAAGTAACGACCGCTTCCCCCACCCCGTTATTGTGTGATAGGGAGCCAATTTTGTCCATCAGCAAGAGCATGCCGGAACCACATCCCCAACCCTGATCGGATACTATATGTAAAACATAGAGTAAAGTAAAGCGGCTTAAAACTCCCGGTTCAGGGAGGTTTAAGGAATAAACCAAAGCTTTTGAATCCGGCAAAAATGAGTTCACCGTTGATTTTATGGTATTTAGTATTCCTTGATAGTTCATGGCGTAGGTATACAAAAATGAATGGTTTCTATAAACATCGATCTCTATGGTGCATATTCTGGATTATAGCATATTGAAAAAGATAAGGGAATGGAGAAGTAAATACCAAAGTGAATTAGAGAATCCTCGCAGTGATTTATGACTTGATTTTTGTAACTTCGCTTCATGGATAAGCTTCAGACCTTAGAAAATTTTTATCGCACTCACCTCGACATTGTACCTAAAAATATAGTACAGGAACTTGGACATTTTAATGTATTTAGATTGGACAATCTAAAAGATGCCAAGACGAAATGTTCATCCTACGGGCGAAAAGAATTTTATAAAATCAGTCTGATGTCCGGTAAAAATATATATCACTATGCTGATAAATCTGTTTACATAGAGAAAAATGCACTTGTCTTTACCAACCCAAGTGTTCCTTATCATTGGGAACACCTAACTGAAAACCAGCATGGTCTGTTTTGCCTGTTTACAGATGCTTTTTTCCATAAATCAAACATGACTGCATTAAACAACTATCCTGTATTTAGCCCGGGAGGACAATCGGTGTTCCTGTTAACAGATAAGCAAAATAAGCTTGTAGAGGGCATATTTTTGAAAATGCTCAGGGAAATTGAGTCTGATTATCTATATAAATTTGATGTTCTTCGAAATTGCGCATACGATTTAATTCACGAGGCTTTAAAAACACAGCCGGCAGTTACTATTAACCACCAGGCAACTGCCGCAAACCGAATTTCCTCCCTATTTTTAGAGCTTTTAGAGCGCCAATTTCCTATTGAATCTCCTATACAGCGCGTAGAATTAAGGTCGGCTGCCGACTTCGCAGCTCAGCTACGTATACATGTAAATCATTTAAACAAAGCGCTAAAAGCAACCACGGGCAAAACAACTTCCACAATCATTACTGAACGTATTTTGCAAGAGGCTCGTGTCTTATTAAAGCATACTCAATGGACAGTTTCAGAAATTAGTTATTGTCTTGGCTTTGATGAACTCCCCCACTTCATAAACTTCTTTAAAAAGAATATCCGAATTACTCCGAAATCTTACAGAGACAAAATTGATTGAATTTTGCATCATATTGATTGCTTTTTATAGCAGTACAGTTTTTAGCTGAGGCTAACTTTGCTGTTATAAAAGACTAAAACAATTGAACAAATCAATTCTAATCATCGGTGCCGGGCAAGGCATCAGCGCAGCTATTGCCGAAAAATTTGGCAATGAGGGATATACCATAGGGCTAATTAACAGAAATAGTTCAAAAGGAGATTCACTTGTAAAAAACTTATCTGATAAAGGTATTATCGCCTTTTCGAAATCTGCAGATGCGGCGGATGAGATCTCTTTGAATCATGCAATTGAACATTTAAAGCAGAAGTTAAAAAGAGTAGATGTTTTACTATATAACGCCGCTGCAATTAAAGTAAAAGATATTCTTTCCGTATCTACGGAGGAATTGATGGCTGACTTCAGAGTCAATGTAGGCGCTGCTTTGCAAAGTGTACGAAAATTGCATGAAGAATTAAAAGGAAAAAAGGGATCTGTCTTAATAACCGGAGGAGGTTTGGCAAATTATCCGAATCCTTTTTACGGCTCTCTTTCAATAGGAAAGGCCGGGTTAAGAAATTTATCGCTGCAACTCCACGAGCGGCTAAAAATTGATGGAATTTATGTGGGCACCCTGACCATCACTAATACTGTAACTCCAAACAGCTTGACACATAGCCCGGTTACAATAGCCCAAAAATTCTGGGAACTACTTCAACAGAGGACGCAAGCCGAAATTCAATTCTAAGTCATGAAGAAAATAGCATTTGCCTGTTGCCTGGGCATAATCGGGATTCTTACTACCGAATTTGGAGTAATTGGGATTCTTCCTCAGATAGCGGCCTATTATCACATCAGCATTAGCAAGGCGGGAGTGTTGCTAAGTGCATTCGCCCTTGTTGTCGCTATCACAGGACCATTTACGAGTCTGCTAAGTTCAAAATTTAACGGAAAAAAAGTGATGCTTGTCAGCTTATCCTTGTTCTTAATCACTGGTATTGTGTCCTCGCTTGCACCTCCCTTCTGGCTATTATTAACTGTAAGGATATTACCTACGCTGCTTCATTCCGCTTATTTTGCTTCCGCAATAGCTGCGGTCATTAAGATAGCGGACAAGAAAGATCAGCACAAGATGATGTCCATTGCATTGAGCGGAATCAATATCGCGATGGTAACCACTATTCCATTGGGAACTTATCTGACCAGCATTACTACATGGCAATATTCTTTTGCGCTGCAGGCAGTCGTAAGTGGACTAGCCATATTGAGTATTTATTATTTCATGCCAACCTTGCCAGCCAACGGAAAAGTAGATTACGGCACCCAACTACAAATATTAAAGAAGCCAGCGGTTTGGCTAAGTCTATTAATGTGCATCCTGATGTTTGCTGGTGAGTTCTCGATCTACAGCTACTTTGCTGAGTATATGCGCCAGGTAAAATCGATGAATCCTAAAAACGTAAGTTATTTGATGTTTGTTTTTGGCATCTGCGGATTACTCGGGACATGGATCGCGGGAAGAGCACTCAGCAAAAACATTTCCATGACAACGGTCGCTTTTTCGGTGGGCTGCAATATTTTGGTTCCATTAGGGCTGTACTTTACGGGTAACGCTTCAATAACGACAGTCATTATTGTTGCAGCCTGGGGAATTCTATACGCTCCGGGAGTTCTAATAGCGATGTCATCAATAAGTTCGGCTGCACCTGAGGCGCTTGAGTTTGCTAATGGGTTAACTGCGTCGTTTGCAAATTTTGGCGTTACGGCGGGTACAATGACTGGCGGCTGGGTCATTCTTAATAAAGGAATTGAACAAACACCCTGGCTGGCAATAATCTTCGGCATTGCCTCACTGGCTTTTGTGTTTATAAGAAGCCTTTTAGAAAGCAGGGTCAAAATCACCATGAGTAGTGAAAAATAATAAATAACAATAATCTTCAAACAATGGATAATGGATAATTCACTTTTATTCAGGCCCTTTAGCCTGAAATCACTGAAAACTAGAAACAGAATCGTAATGGCTCCCATGACCCGTCAATTTGCAGACGGAGGCTTAATCACCCCGACCTCGGCAACCTACTATGCTAAACGGGCTGAGGGAGAAGTAGGACTCATTTTATCCGAGGGTACAGTAATTGATCGTCCGGCATCAGCAAATGAGCCTAATATCCCTCATTTCTATGGCGACCAGGCTTTGGCTGGCTGGCAGCAAGTGATCAACGAGGTTCATGCTGCCGGAGGCGTTATGGCCCCTCAACTATGGCACATGGGTGTTATGGAAACCGCTGATTCCGGATGGCTCCCTCCTGAGCCATTTGAGGGGCCTTCGGGACTGGACCGTTCAGGTTTGGTTAATGGTAAAAGCATGTCTGAGGCTGAAATTGCAGATGCTATTTCCGCTTTTGGCAAGGCCGCGTTGGCAGCGAAAAACCTGGGGTTTGATTGCCTGGAACTCCATGGAGCACATGGATACCTGATCGACCAATTTTTCTGGGAGCTCACCAACCGTCGTACAGACCGGTATGGTGGTAAAACCCTGGCTGAACGCACCCGGTTCGGCGCTGAAGTAGTAAAGGAGGTACGCCGGCAAGTAGGTGAAGACTACGTGATCATTTTGAGACTATCTCACTGGAAACCTACGGATTTCAATCATCAATTAGCTAAGACTCCGCAAGAAATGGAAAGCTGGCTAAATCCGCTGGCTGATGCAGGCGTAGACATTTTTCACTGTTCGCAGCGTCGCTTTTGGCAACCACAATTTGAAGGATCAGACCTCAACCTGGCAGGCTGGGCAAAAAAAGTAAGCGGAATTCCCACGATCACGGTCGGCTCTGTTGGATTGACCGGCGAATTCGAGGAATCATTACAAGGGAAACGCGCCGAACCCGGCTCACTGGATGAATTACTTCGCCGCCTTGACCGTGGAGACTTTGATCTGGTCGCTGTTGGGAGACCTTTACTTGCGGACCCCAACTGGGCTAAAAAAATTCATGAAAATAGAATGGATGAATTAAAAGGTTTCACCAACGTCGCCCTGACCAGTCTCGTGTTAGAGTAAATACGACCATACCGTGGCCAAAGAATAAAATCAACAACGCGTTCAGCGCAAAAAAAATTATGAAAAAAGAACTGATATTAGTTGTCGGCGCTACAGGCTTTGTAGGTTCCGAATTGGTGAAAATTTTGAAAGCGGATGATTATGCTGTTAGGGGAACGACCAGCAAGTCCAAACTCGATCCGGATACCGTTAAAATTGATGTGGGAACCGGCGCCGGTATCGCCGACGCCTTTGAAGGCGTGACCCGTGCATTTTTAATGGCGCCTCCGGGCTTTACCGATCATTATTCTGTGCTTTCCCCTTTGATCAAAGAAGCTAAAAGACGGCAATTGAAGAAGGTGGTTTTGATGACCGCCTTCGGGGTTGACGCGAGCGACGAGATTCCTTTCCGGAAGGCGGAGATAGAGCTGCAACAGTCCGGCCTTGACTATGTCATTTTAAGGCCTAACTGGTTTCTTGAAAACTTCAGCAGCCTTTGGTTAACTGACATTAGAAAAAAAGGCGCGATAAGTATTCCTGCCGGCGACGCCCTTGTAAGTTTTATTGACACGACGGATATCTCAGCGGCAGCGGCCATTGTGCTGACCTCTGATCGGTTCAATAAGCAAATATTTGAACTAACCGGCTCCGTAGCGCTAGATCATGACGCGGTTGCCCGGGAAATTTCAGCGGTAACCGGTAAGACAATTACCTATCGGAACGCACCTACTGAAGAGTTGAAGGCGACCTTGCTGGTGGATGGGCTTTCTGAAGAATATGCAAGTCTGATCGTCTTGCTGGCAACTTCCATTAAAAGCGGTTATAGCTCAAAAATCACCCCCTGGTTCAAAGATATTACCGGACGTGATCCGAAATCACTTCACCAGTACGTAGTGGAGCATCGGGATGCCTGGTTATAAAATTAAATAATTAATTTATGACTCACCATCCGGCAACCCATCCTTTGGTTGCCGGATGATCTTAATTCCACAAAGCGAATGATTCGGGTCTATCACATATCGGATTTTCCTTCTACACAAACTATAGCCGGAAAATTCATGTTGGAACGCTTTGAAAGCCTCCCTCGCCCCAACAACCTGCAATGGCCTCATAAACACAGCTTTTACGAGGTCATGTGGCTAACATCCGGGAAAGCCACTAATGTGATCGATTATCATCAGATCACCATCGAGCCCAATACTCTTTTTTTTATTTCTCCCGGACAACTTCATCTGATGAGCAAAACAACCGGCGTCACCGGCTACAGCCTCACTTTCACCGAAGAATTCCTACTGATGAACTCGACAGATAAAGATGTACACCTGGGCCTCAGCTTTCTCGATAACAGCTACTCGTCACCATGGTTTAAGCTCAATAGAAAGGCAGTGGCCGAACTAGAACCGGTTCTACAGATCCTGATGAAAGAAATCACCCGGCCCGATAAATTGGCTACCATAATCGGCAATCTTTTATTTGCGTTTCTTAACCAGGTCCAACGATTGGTGGCCGAAAAAAATCCCAGGGTTCAGGATGCCGCCAGTGTAGTAAACCTTAAGAGATTCAAGAACCTTGTGGAAGCTCATTTTAAAACACAAAGCAACCTTCCTTTTTATTCGGATAAGTTGTTCCTCACCCCACACCGGATAAATCAAATCTGCAAGGAGGTAACCGGCAAGACTGCAGGCGATATCATGCGGGAACGGGTCTTACTCGAAGCCAAAAGAATGCTCATGCACGGGCAGGATGCTATTGGAAAAATATCCGATGAGCTGGGCTTTCAGGATTTCTCCTATTTCTCCCGCCAATTTAAGCGACACGAGGGCATTACTCCTGCCGCGTATCGAAAAGCCATGTCCGAAAAGTACCAAAATTCACAACAATCTTTCTAGCTACATAGCCGCGGCGAGCCCGACATTTGCCTTGAAATACCTGATTGGGTATTCAACCGAAAGGTCAATAAACATACAGATATGGAAAATGTAAAATTAACCGGCAAGATCGCTCTGGTGACAGGAGGCTCAAAGGGCTTAGGCAAAGTAATCGGCCAGCAGTTAGCCGCTGCAGGCGCCACCGTCATCATCAATTATAACCACAGCCGGGCCGATGCTGAAAAAATCGTCAGCGAAATCAATAACAATGGAGGTAAAGCCTACGCCCTTCAGGCCGATGTTTCCAAAGAAGCGGATGTCGCCAGGATATATCAGCAAATTAACGACCAGGCCGGCACTATAGATATTCTGATCAACAACGCCGGGATAAATCCTTTTAAAAGCTTGTCTGAGCTGACATTGCAGGATTTTCAACAATCACTGAACGTAAATTTAATTTCGGCCTTCCTGATGACACAGGCGGCATTGCCTGCCATGATGGAAAAGAACTTCGGCCGCGTTATCAACATCTCTTCCGTTGCTGCCCAACTCGGCGGGGTGAGCGGGCCTCACTATGCCGCTGCCAAAGCCGGTATGATCGGTTTAACGCATTCATATGCCGCCATACTTGCTAAATTTGGAGGCATTACTTCCAACGCCATTGCACCCGCTCTCATAGAAACCGACATGATTAAAAACAACCCTGCTGTCAAGCCTACATTGATCCCGCTAGGCCGTCTCGGTCAACCGGAGGAAGTTGCGGACATCGTGTTATTGCTGGCTACAAACGGCTATATCAACGGGCAAACGATCAATGTTAACGGAGGTTGGTATATGAGCTAATAAATAACACAGACAATGATCCATAGAACTATCGCGTCTACACTTGAAAAACTGCCTGTTAATCACTTAATCACATAACGTCATATAAATTAAAATCATGAAAACAACAAACAAGATCACTGTGCTCGTCCGGCTGAATATATTACCCGGGTATGAAAAGGACATCAGGGAAGCTGCGGAAAAAATCTGGCTAGCTACGCGGCAGGAAAAAGGAAACGAAACCTTTGTATTTAATACCCTGGCAGACAACGATAACGTTCTCCTCTTCTTTGAGATTTTCAGATCACAGAAAGACTTTGATTTTCACCTTCAAGCCTCGCACACATTGTTATTCCTTGATCTCCTGAAAGGGAAAGTAGCAGGAGATGGACCAGAGCTTACATTTTTAAACCAATTTGAAGATTAATGTTAATTATAAACCACTATGGAGGCCACTCCGGATTAAGGGTCAGAAGACGGCACCAGAGAACTGCTTGCTCGCTCGCCTTCAAAACCTTAAGATTAGTAGCGTTTCTAAATTCTCATAAGACCTGTTCGAGAAAAATCTGAACAGGGTCTAACGTCAAAATCCGTAAAGGAGATAGCTTTCGAACTGGGCTATGAAGACGAGTTTTATTTTAGCCGTTACTTCAAAAAGAAGGTGGGTGTTTCGCCCCGGATCTTCCGGAACACTGTGGGGTTTGATAAGTTGACGGCATAGCATAACGAAATAATGCGCCGCCTTGTTTTTTATTACTATCTTGTTCCGGCTCCGCCGACTATGACCCCAAAACACCCCTTTTCCTTCCTGTTAACGATCCTGTTTCTATTTACCTTCTACCAGGAAACAAGGGCCCAAACGACCGTTCTTACCCTCACCGTTCATGCCATCCAGCCGGCTTGCGGCGCCAGCAGCGGCGAGATCAGCTTCAGCGCTTCCGGCGGCACCCCGCCTTATACCTATACGTTCCGTGGCATCAATACCGGAGGGCTCACGGATATTTCAGGACTGGGGCCCGGCGTCATCCCGATCACCGTGACGGATGCCACCGGAGCCATGGCGAGTCAGACCGTCACCCTTACCCAGACCATCAACCCGCCTACGCTTACCGTTTCTTCTTACACCAACCCCACCGGCTGTAATACGATGGATGGGACGATAACCGTGACGGCCAGCGGTGGACAGCCGCCCTATCTTTATACTATAGATAATATCAACTGGCAAACAAGCAATGTTTTTACCAATCTGCCGACCAGCGCAATCCCCGATTATATTACCGTGAAAGACGCCAACGGCTGCGTCGGCTATGCATATAATGCGCCGACGCTGGTCGGCCCTTGCTCGATGCGCATCTGGTCGTGGGCCACGAACACGCTGATCTATAGCTGCGGCGGGAAAACGGGCTATATCCATATCAACGGCGTCGCCGGTGGCTCGGGATCGTATACCTATTCAATCGATGGGGTCAACTACACCGTCAACCCGAACTTCGACAATCTGGGCGCCGGCTGGTACACCGTGTATGTCAAAGACGCCGCCGGGGACATCCTCACCGAGACCTTTCTGATCAATGACGAATGCGCGGTAAAAGCTACTTATGTGGCAACGATCGCCGACTGTGGAGTAAACAACGGGACGATCACGGTCACAGCGACCGGCGGATCCACCCCCTATAGCTATAGTCTCGATGGGATCAATTATCAAATGAACAATGTACTAAGCCCGCTGGCATCCGGCTCCTATGTCCTCAGGGTACGCGATCTGTATGGTACTACGTTTACGACCATCGCCACGGTCTTCGACAATTGCCCGCTGGTCATGGCGACGGCTACCAATGCGACCTGCGGCAACAACAACGGAACCATTACCGCCCAGGGCTCTAACGGTACCGCACCGTACAGGTATTCTTTGGATGGGATCACATATCAAACCAGTCCCCTATTCTCCAACTTGGCATCAGGCCCTTACACCCTCTACATCAAGGACGCCAATAATGATATAAAGACCACCTTCGTCACCGTCGGCATTACCTGTATTAAGGTCACCGCCACGCCCGGTCCCACGACCTGCGAAAGATCCAACGGGACTATCACTATAACCGCGACCAATGGCACGCCGCCCTATAGCTATTCGCTGGACGGGGTCAACTTTCAAGCCGGCAACGTGTTCCCGAACTTACCAGCAGGAACCTATACGAATATTACTGTCAAAGATGCATCCGGTACAGTTGCTACAGCAGCCGCAACCATCACCGATATCGCCGGCCCCCGGACTTCCATTACGATCACCCCCTCCTCCTGTGACGCCCCGGACGGCAGCATCCTCATAGACGCCATCGGCGGGACCGGCCCCTTTATGTATAGTATCGATGGAATAAATTTCGGCAACAACAATCTTTTCATAGCCGCTATCAAAGACGGCAATGGTTGTACTGTCTCGCAGGCCGAGGCCATGACCAGCAAACCTCCTCCGCAACTGGCCGCCACCGCAACACCCGCCACCTGCATCAACAATGATGGCGGCATCCTCGCGTCCAACATAGGAGGCAACGGACCTTTCCAATATTCCGTCGACGGCATCCACTATCAATCCACCGGCCTGTTCAGTTCCCTTCCCACCGGTGCACAAACCATCTATATTAAAGACGCCAATGGCTGTACCGCATCACAGCCGGTCACCGTGCCACTCAATAACAACCTGTCTGTCGATCCCGGTTCCGGCAAAACTATCTGCGAAGGGAAGAACGTTGCTTTCACGGCAGAGTCCAATGGCCTCAGCTTCTCCTGGTCACCCGCCACGGGACTCAGCAATCCCTCCATCCTGGATCCAGTAGCCTCGCCTCAATCCACCACCCAGTATACACTCACCGCTTCCACCGCAGTATGCAGCAACACCGCGACCATAACGGTAACGGTGAACCCCGCCCCCTTTGCCGATGCCGGCGCGGCCCAAACCCTCTGCTATGGTGCCTCTACCCAACTACAAAGCAGCAGCGGCCAGTGCAGTTGGTCACCGTCTACCTGGCTCGACGACCCGACAAGCGCGACGCCGAAGGTGATGTCGCCTACGCAGACCATCACCTATCAGTTGATGGTCACCGACGCCAATGGCTGCTCCTCGCTGCAACCCGCCACGGTAACGATCACTGTGACTCCGCAGGCCTTATCCGCGGGCGATGACACCACCGTGCTCAAAGGGCAGCCCGTGCCATTAGACGCCATCGATCTCAACCGCACCGGCTTTACGAACTACACATGGTCGCCGTCTACCTGGCTCAGCGATCCGACGGCTCAAGACCCCATTGCGACGCCGCAGGAGACGACCACCTACACCGTCGAAGCGTCGAGCCCGGCGGGTTGCAGGAGCGTCAGCAGCACGACGATCAAGGTATATACGGCCGTCGACATCTTCGTGCCCTCGGGTTTTACCCCGAATGGCGACGGACATAACGACCACCTCAAGGCCATCCCCATGGGCATCCGCGAGTTTAAATACTTTGCCGTCTACAACCGTTGGGGCGCGCTGGTGTTCCAGACATCTGACCCCTCTAAAGGCTGGGATGGCGCCCTCAATGGACAGTTGCAGCCTGTCGGCGCCTTTGTGTGGATGGCCGCGGGTGTGGACTACCAGGGAGCCCTAATCCAGCGCAAAGGAACGACTATCCTTATACGTTAACCTGCTGTGGTTACCGGCTTAATCGCCTTGATAGAGCAACAGTTGACGCGTCGTTCAGCAGTCCCGCTTTTAGATAACAACCACGAATTCTGAGGGAAATCAAAACCCTTAAACTAATGATTGATTTTCGTAATTTTAGAAATGAAGCAAAAAGAAACAATAGCTCAATTCTATGCGCGGCAGGGAGGAGAAAACCCAACTTTACTGCCAATACTTGTTAATCGACTTGAAAACTATTGCAGATCGGCGCCGTCACCATATAGAAGAAGAGATTTTTACAAAATCATGCTTTTCGAAAAGGCTGATGGAATGCTCAGTTATGCCGACAAAACTATTCCCATAACTGATAATGCCTTGTTATTTACCAATGCCATGGTGCCTTATTCATGGGAAGGAAACACGGAAAGCGCAAAAGGGTATATTTGTGTATTTACAGAAGCCTTTATCACCCCTCAGTTCAAAACAGAAAGTATAGCTGATGCTCCGCTCTTCAAAGCGGGCGGTCATCCGGTGCTTTATCCTGACTTTGAAATTTTTGGGCAGTTAGCGGCTGTTTTTGAACAAATGCTTGCTGAGGTTAATTCCGGATATCAAAATAAACAAGACCTGCTAAGAAGCTTTGTACAAATTATTGTTCATGCGTCGCTAAAAATATCTCCCCCTGAAAAACTGTATGTTAAGGGTTCATCCTTTGCCAGGATCAGTAACCTTTTCATAGAATTGCTCGATAGGCAATTTCCAATATGGTCGCCCAACGAGGTCTTGTTGCTAAAAAATGCCAATGAGTTTGCATCCAGGCTTGGCATACACACGAACCATTTAAATAAAGCCTTGCGTGAACATACCGGCAAAACTACTACTGAACACATTGCGGAACGTTTGAAAAAGGAAGCGATGGCTCTGCTGCTTCATAGCGACTGGACGATTGTCGAGATTGCACAAAGCCTCGGCTTTAATCATGCTTCAAACTTCAATGCTTTTTTCAAAAAACAGACGGGACAAACACCCCGCCAGTTCAGGCTGCAAATTGCTTCTATATCATAACATTTGGATTGAATGCCATAATTTTTTTATGACGCGCCATTATACTTTTGAGCTAAATAATTTTTATGGAAAATATCGAAAATAAAGTAATTGTAATTACCGGTGCCAGCAGCGGGCTGGGCGCCGCAGCAGCAAGAAAGCTCGCCGCAATGGGGGCAAAAATTGTACTTTCTGCACGACGTGAAGACCGTCTGAAAGAACTGGCAGGAGATCTTGGCGAAAACGCGCTGTATGTGGTTACCGATGTAAGCAAACGTGCCGATCTTGACCGCCTGGTGCATAAAGCCATCGCCAAATTTGGTCAGATAGACATATTTTGGAACAATGCCGGTATTATGCCACTGTCTTTTTTTGAAGAAGGCTTGGTTGATGAGTGGGACCAGATGATTGATATTAACATTAAAGGAGTGCTGTACGGCATCAATGCAGTATTGCCCCATATGCTGCAAAGGAAACAAGGGCATATTTTGGCGACTTCATCTATAGCTGGTATCAGAACTAATCCGGGAATCGGTGTCTACTCTTGCACCAAATATGCCGTTCGTGCAATTATGGATACTTTGCGTCAGGAGGTCGCCCAACACATTAAGGTAACAACCATTTACCCCGGGGCCACGGAGTCTGAACTGACAGGTACGATTTCCAGCCCAAAGATTAAGGAATTGTATTTAAGTAATACGACAGCCCCTGTAATGGACGCAGAATCGATTGCCGATGCCGTTATCTATTCTATAAGTCAGCCGGGCAATGTCAACGTCAATGACATTGTAATAAGGCCGTTGGGACAAACAAGGTAATTTTTGTTTATAAAAGGTTCAAATTATCGGACCGTATCAAAAAGATTATGAAAGTTATATTGACAGGAGCGACAGGCATGGTTGGCGAGGGCGTTTTATCGGAATGTCCCATGAAACCATATTTTCGGGCTTCGATGCATGTTTTTACCGACTGAATCCCCACATGATTTTCAACTTTGTATCAGGTAGCCATACCGATAGTACAGATATTGGGAGAATAGAAGTAAATACTAAACCATTGATGGGCTAACGCCAAATAATTTTCTAAACGCAACATAGAAATGCGAATAATTTTTAAATCCAACCTCAAGATACACTTCAGAAGCCCTCTGCTTTTTTTTCTTTAACAAGTAATAAGCTTCCTCAAGCCTTTTTTGTAATAACCACCGGCTGGGAGTGGTATGGAATATCTTTTCAAAGTCCCGTTTAAATGTTGAAAGACTTCGGCCAGTCAAATAAGCGAACTCTTTCAGGTCTCCGTTGAAAAGATAATGCTCATTCATATAAGCTTCAAGGTCAATTTTTCCCGGCTCGCTAAAATCAAACAAGATGTTTTTTAATTCCGGGTTTGTTTCCAAAAATATGAGGATAGCTTCCTTTATTTTCGTTTTCACCAGCTCTCTACTGATTTTTCTGTCGTTTTCCAGATATGGCAACAGGGAATCAATATAATTATGAAATAGCCGATGGGGGTTTAGGATAAATACATTGTCATTATTAGTCTTATAAACTTTTGAAGACCCGGATTGCTCCTGCATCTGTTCCAGCGTATGCTGATCGATGCAAATAGATATTGACTTGAATATGCCGTCCGGCGAGGGATTTTTAATAAATCGGCTCAGCCTGTTCTTTCTTACAAACCGGAAATCACCAGCTTTGAATTGATATGATTTACCTCCGAAAAAAGTTTCTGAAGTTCCTGATATAATATAGTCCAATACATGCTGTCTAATAAAGATCTCGCCTTCGGTAATACGTTTTGAAGTAACCGAGTAGACAATTTGTGGTATATCCGGATTGGTAGTATTTGACATATTATGCGTTATCAGCGGCACTAAGATGAGAACCGTACTTAATGCTGCTGATAAAATTCGTTATTTTTTTTAAGTTAATATGTTTACTTTAAAAAAAGCCGCCCCATTTCCTGTCTGGCCATCTCAGCGCCAACCTGCATACGCCGTTCAAACATCGCTTTTACATCCTTTCCTGCAAGATAGTGCACCTGATCTTTCTCATCAGTTGCGGCCTCATATACGACAGCGGCAATATCTTCAGGGGTTGAACCATCTTTCGTCAATTCAGGATTAGCTAAAATCCCCATATAATGATCCATTAATTTCTTGTATGGTTCAGAAGTTGTAACGGCAATATTAGCACCAAACTCTGTTTTTATAAAACCCGGCGCCACGGTCTTGATGCGTATTCCAAAGGGTTCTAATTCATAGCTCATCCCTTCACTCCAGCCCTCTAATCCGAATTTCGTCGCATGATATAAACTATCAAATGGGAAAGTGACTAATCCTGCAGATGATGTAATATTGATAAACAGGCCGCTTTTCCTGACCCGAAAGTGTGGAATAAACGTTTGTGTTACACGGATAGCGCCCAATAAATTGGTATTGATCTGCATAAGCAACTGTTCATTGGTCACGCTTTCCAGAGGGCCTATAGCACCATAAGCAGCATTGTTTAATACTACGTCGATGTCACCCAAAGCAATCGCGGAGCTAGCTGCTGTCTTAATTTGTTCAGGGTCCGTAATGTCCAGTGGTAAAACAGTTACCCGTTCCATACCATTGAAATCCGTTCCTTTATTAGTGTTACGCATAGTGGCAATCACATTCCAACCTTTGGAATGGAATAAATGTACGGCGGCTTTTCCGAGTCCGCTGGAAGTGCCGGTAATGAAGATTGTTTTCATTATTATAATGATTTTATAAAGTCAAAGTTCTGTTTTATTACAATAGAACATATTGCTTTAAAGTCCATATTACATTGCTGTAAAGTTCATCTGCGTAGGTGGATATCGATCCATTGTCGCAATTACCCCCATAAGTTGGCGCCTTTACCATCCTTATTATTAATTGTTTATGCGTAAGTTTGTCCCGGGCAATAAACGCTTCAATTTTATGCAAACATCCAAGAAGGCAGCTATCGGGTTTATATTCATTACATTACTGATCGATGTAATGGGATGGGGTTTGATCATACCAGTGATGGCCGATCTGATTGCCCGGTTAAAAGGCATTCCCGTTAACCAGGCCAGTACATATGGGGCTCTTTTATTGTCCGTTTTTGCCATCACCCAATTTTTATTTGCACCGGTAATCGGAAACCTGAGCGACAAGTATGGCCGCCGGCCCGTCTTATTGCTTTCCTTATTGGGCTTTGGTATCGATTATATCATCCTCGCACTGGCCCCGGCATACGGCTGGCTATTTATAGGGCGTGTTATCGCCGGCATTACAGGCGCCAGTTTTACCACTGCCACCGCCTATATTGCCGATATAAGTACGGATGAAACGTCAAGGGCTAAGAATTTCGGCATGATAGGCGCTGCTTTTGGGTTGGGCTTTGTGCTCGGACCAGCTCTTGGAGGATTCCTGGCAACCTGGGGGATAAGAGCCCCTTTTTACGCCGCCGCGGCGCTTTGCCTGCTCAACTGTTTATACGGGTACTTTTTATTACCCGAATCATTAAGCAAAGAAAATCGCCGGCCCTTTGACTGGAAAAAAGCTAATCCCTTTGGTTCACTGAAATTCCTGACCCAGCACCGTGAGATCGGCGGATTGGCATTTAGCTTTTTCCTGATCTATCTTGGCGGCCAGGCAGTGCAGGGCAACTGGAATTTCTTTACCATTTACCGGTTTAACTGGAGTGAAAAAATGGTTGGTATTTCCCTGACAGTAGTAGGTGTATTGGTCGGAGCCGTGCAGGCCGGGTTGACGAGGATCATAAACCCAAAGATCGGGAATGAAAAGAGCATCTACCTCGGCCTGTCCCTGTATACATTAGGATTGGTCCTGTTTGCCTTTGCCACCCAGGGATGGATGATGTTTGCCTTTCTGGTGCCTTATTGCCTGGGAGGGATCTGCGGGCCCTCATTGCAATCCATTATATCGGGCCATGTGCCGTCCAATCAACAGGGGCAACTGCAGGGCGCCCTCACAAGCCTTATGAGCCTTACTACGATCATCGGCCCACTGATCATGAACGGCACATTTGCTTTTTTTACTTCGGATAAAGCACCGCTTAATTTTCCCGGAATGCATTTTTTAATTGGCGCGTCATGCATGTTGCTCAGCGTAATTATCGCCAATAAGGTATTGAGCCGGGAAAAGAAAGAACGTCCTGAATTATTGAAAGTAATTGCAGGAGCAGGTGACCTTACCGATACACCGGGGCATTAATGACGATTTCAACCCTGCCCGCCCTGGAAAGCAGCCTACCAGCTCTGGAAAAAACAGCTGATATCGGTATCCGGAGGTATGTGACCTAATAAACGGCACATCGACAGGATTTGCCCTTTATGATGAAACTCATGGGTCAGAACATGTGTGAAGACCTGCAGTGGTGTGGCGCTTACCTGCCCGCACGCTGAATGGATACCGTTTATAGGAACTTCCATTTTATCTTTAAAATTTTCCAGGAAGACAGCCATGGTATCATCCACCTGTCCATAAAGCTGGCGGATCAGCTTCGTTGTTGTAAAACCCTCCTCGTTTAACGACCCGGAAGGCTGCTGCAATGCAAAATAGGCCAGCCAATTAAAATGACAACTGGCGATATGTTCCAGCAAATATCGAATAGTCTTGTTGTCATATGCAGGGACAGGCGTGTTCATCAGGTCGTCCCCAATTTGTGTCTGGAGAAAGTCGAAAACAACTCCTCTTGAGGATTGCAGCAGTGCATATTGCTTTTGTAAAATGTCCATCATATTTTACCAAATATAAAAAAATCCGGTAGTTTATGAGTGGTTTTTACATTTTACTCCATTCTTCTACGGTCAGGACGTCTCCACGGCGAGGGGAAAACTTTTGTGATCAGCACGCGATGGACCTCTTCATCCCCATCGGCACAGCAGTCAGCCAATACGGTCACACGATAGTCCTTGTCCGCAGCTTCAGTCAGGGTCGATAGCACAACCCCGCTGGTAGCTATGCCGGTGAGCACCATATGCCGGATGTCAAATGCCCGTAAAAGGACTTCGAGGTCGCTGCCCGTAAATGCGCTGACACGACGTTTGATAACGGTCACCTCGCCGGCCTGCGGGGCCAGATCCGGGTGGTGAAGAAAAGTTTTGGGATGGAATTGTCAGGTAGTAATCCAGAAATAGCAAGCAATGATAGGCATTATAAAAAAACTTTTTGTTGACATTCCAGTACTCTTCCGGGTATAGTACTATAGCATTTTTAAGCATGGCTATACTTGCTCCGAATTGTTTACACAAATTTTCTTTTAAGGTATTAATCATACGGGCGTGTTTACGGTTAGCGTGGACCGGAGGCTATGGAGCTGTGCCAGGTGAATTTATGCCATTATCATGGAAAAGTCATTGGCGGCTTTACAGACATCACACACATTAAAATATTGTATATATAGTTTATTCAGCCCTCCGTTCAGGCCCTGATTTGTCCACTTCCAGGTAATTCTTTGCCCCTTCTTCCCGTGCTTGTAGCATTTTTAGATGAGAAATTTTTGTCCATAAAATCAATTATTACTTATGAAACTGTTTCCAGCACTATTGATTTGCGCCTTATTCATTTACAATTTCGAGTACTTGCAGGCTCAGGCCGATACACCCCGGCGGGCTGATTATGCCGGGACCTATCTGATGATCGACTCCACCTTCCCGGTCAACGAAATCGAGGTCTATTGGCAGGATACAACTCTTTCCTTTTCAGCGGACGGTAAAAAGGGAGCCTTCAGGCCTATAGGGACCGATAAATTCAGTTTTGAGGCCGGCGATTATGCAGGCACTGCCAGTTTCACGCGGGGCCGGAATGGCAAAGTCGACCGTCTCCTGATCGATATGGACGACAAGATCTATACCGGTTTAAAAAAGGGTCCGCACCGTAAGGCTGGAAAATAACGAAACTCCGAACGATGAAGGCCGCCAGATTCAACGAAAAACAGGCTTAAATTACTGCCACGGCCTATATCGCCGATGTAAGTACAGCCTTATGAGCCTTACGACGATCATCGGCCCGCTGATCATGAATGGTACATTTGCTTATTTCACCTCGGATAAAGCCCCGATCAACTTCCCCTGAATGCATTTTTTAATCGGCGCCCTATGCATGTTAGTCAGCGTAATAATTGCCAGCAAGGTCTTAAGCCGGGAAAAAAAGGAACATCCTGAACCAGTAGCAATGGCGGGAGCGGGTGACCTTACCGATACAGCAGGGTATTAACGAGGATGCCACTCCCGGCGGCTAACGATGTCAGCCCTACCAGGTCGGAAAAGCAAGGCTGGTATCTGTCTCCGGAGGTGTGTAACCCAATATGCGGCACATCAACATGATCTGCCCTTTATGATGAAACTCATGGGTCAGAACCTGTGTGAAGAGCTGTAGTGGTGTGGCGCTTGCCGGCCAGTTGTCTGGAAGTTTTCCGTTTATAGGCACTTCCATTTTTTCCTTAAAATTCTCCAGGAAAGCAATCACCAGATCATCCACCTGCCTATAAAGGTGGCGGATCAGCGGCACTGTTGTAAAACCCTGATCGTTTAACGACCCGGAAGGCTGCTGCAATGCAAAATAGGACAGCCAATCAAAATAACACCTGGCGGTATGTCCCAGCAAATAGCCGATAGTTTTATTGTCATATGCAGATACCGGCCTGTTCAGGTCGTCCCCAACCTTTGTTTGGATAAAGTTGAAAACAAGTTCCCTTGAGGATTGCGTCAATGCATATTGCTTTTGTAAAACGTCCATCATACTTTACCAAATATAAAAAAATCCGGCCGTTTGCAGGTCAAAAATACCAGGGATGGTCCTACAGTTTACTCCATTCATCCACTGTCAACACGTCTCCACGGCGGGGGAAGATCTTTGTCGTCAGCACGCGGTGTATTTCCTCATCCCCATCGGCGCAGCAGTCGGCTAATACGGTCACACGGTAGTCCTTGTCCGCAGCTTCAGTCAGGGTCGATAGCACAACCCCGCTGGTAGCTATGCCGGTGAGCACCATATGCCGGATGTCAAATGCCCGTAAAAGGACTTCGAGGTCGCTGCCCGTAAATGCGCTGACACGACGTTTGATAACGGTCACCTCGCCGGCCTGCGAGGCCAGATCCGGATGAATTTTTATCAACTCATCCATGTTCACGCTCGCAAACCTTTCCTTGTATTCAGCAAAGCTTTTATTATACATATTTATTTCCGGCATTCCCTGTCTGAACCCCACGACTACATATATAACCGGTATTTTCTTTTCGCGGGCATGGGTTATTGCTTTGGCGACATTGCTGAGTAATGGTTTAGTATCCGGAAACATGCCAAGGAAGTTAGTCTGCATGTCCATTACAAGAAGGGCGGTGTTCTGTACCATTTTATATTGTTTTTTTGTTATTGAGTATGTTTACCTGCAAATCTTTTAGCAAGCATAATGCTGATGCAGGCGATACCTGTAAAAAATATAATTAGCGAGAGATTATCCCGGGAAGAAACCTTGCCGGCCTGGAAAAGCAAATAGCCCACCACTAAATTAAACAGGGCCCACAATACATTCAGAGTCGGGGACGACAAGCCTTTGCCCCGGGGTTTTGAAAAAGGCGTGGGAAAGCCGTTACCTGAAATACCATTCACAAAATGCGGTACAAAGTTTGCCAGAAACATGCCGGCCCAAAAACCGCTGAAATAGTGATACCATTGCATAATGAAGAGGTTTGAGTTGTTTTTACGAATGAATAGTCGACTCTTTTTTGTTACGTCTATCGTCACTCAGAAATTTAAAGAATATTGCCGTTATGATAAGCGCTATGATACCTTGACCAAATATAGTGGCAGGAGCGCCTATCTTTTGAGAGATCGTGCCGACAAGCACACTGCCTAGTGGTAACATTCCAAATACAGCCATTGCAGCAAAGCTTATCACCCGGCCTCTCATATTAACATCTGCCTCGACCTGGATTATAGTAATACAAATAGTAGATAGAGACATCATCCCAAACCCACCTAAAACGGCAAATAACATCGCCAGGGGAAAATAGCGCATATGAGAGAAAAGCATAAGACTAATACCAAAAATGATCGTATTGACCAATAGGATAGTTTTAAGATCGGCACCGGGCTTCAGGGAAGCCAAAAAGAAAGTGCCGCCTAGTGCTCCTACCCCTATAAAGCTATTGATGTATCCAAAGGTTGCCGCATCGCCTTTAAAGATCACCTTGGCGAATACCGGCAAAAGCGTATCATAAGGGAGTACGAGTAGGCTTACTAAAGTAAGCAGAAGTATTATCATGCCTATTGCCGGTGTACGTTTCAAATACGCAAAACCTTCTGCAAGTTCCGAGCTGACTTTCTTTTTTACCTGTATTGGTTTATAAACCGGCAGCTTCATCAATAAAAGAGAAATGATCACGGCCACAAAGCTCAGGGCATTTAAAAGAAAACATTCCCCCGCTCCGAATTTTACCAGTACCAAACCCGATAAAGCGGGGCCGATCAGCCTGGCCAGATTATTCATAGAAGAGTTGAGGGCAAGCGCGTTGGGCAGATCAGCCTTGTCACTCACCAATTCGTGTACCAGCGGTTGTCTTGCAGGCACATCAAAAGCATTGATCACACCCAGTATGACGCTTAATGTAAGTATTTCCCAAACAACATAGTGATTGGTAAGCGTTAATATGGCCAGCAATACAGCTTGTATCAATGAAGCTGTTTGTGTGATCAGCAGTATTTTATAACGATTATACCTGTCTGAAACAATCCCCCCGAATAAGGAAAGAAGAAACGATGGAAACTGGGATGCAAATATGGTAAGCCCCAACATAAAAGTCGACTGTGTCAGGGTATAAACAATCCAGCTCACACCTGTACGCTGCATCCAGGTGCCAATAAGGGAAAGCGACTGTCCACTAAAAAACAGTGTATAGTTACGATTTCGAAATGCTCTGAATGTGTTTATTTTTTGATCTGCTTTCATGTAATTTCAACTTATTTGGACACGGCCAAACAGATAGACAATTTTGGTCTAAATGTCGAAAAAACGCAAAAAAAATTTATTTTTTTAACCCATGCACGATCATGTGGCTCAATGTGTTTATTGCCGGTTCCAGGTTATCGTCCTTTTCAAATACCATTTCTTTGACTAATCCTTTTAAACCGCTAAGCAATACAAAGATGAGGATGTCCTGATCTTTTTGGTTCAGCCGGCGTAATTCGCCCTTATTCATACCATATGTCAGAATCTGACCGAGCAAAGCACCTTCCTGTTTCCTATAACGCGTACGGATGGCAATAGCAGCTTTGGCACGATAAACCAATTCGTCTGCATCCTTATCCATATCCACAGTATTGTAAAGCGCCTTTCTCTTTCGCAAGGCTTTGAGCTTAGTCGCGCAAAAGGCACGAATTTTGCCTTCCGCAGTGGTCTCCTGCTCTACCGCCTGTGATATCCAGGCAAGAATTTCGCTGATTTCCACATCCATTACAGCATCTAAGATCTCTTCTTTACTTTTATAGTAATAATAAAGCGAGCTTCTCCCCTTCCCAACGGCTTTAGCCACATCATCCATGGTCACTTTATGCAGGCCGTGCTGCTGGAACAGTTTTTGAGCCGCCCGTATTACCTGCTCCTGGAATATATCATCTTTCTCAGTGGGGTTGATTGGCATGGAGTCTTTAACTATCTTAAATGAGGGACAAAGATAAAGTTTTTCGACAGATAAGCAAATTTCGTCGAAAAGTTGTGGCTTATGGAAATACAAATAAACAGCGTCTTTACCGGAAACACTTTTGGTATATGACCGATCGCATACGCTTCTACCGGAAATTCATTGCCTGTTTGATCTTATCGCTTTTGCTCTTAGGTACCGTACTCCAGTTAGGCACGCCTCCCCGGCCGGCCTGGATACCACAGGCCTTTGTTTTTAGTTGCGCCTTGCTAAGTCTGGTTATCCCTTTAATAGGACTTCCGGTCTGGGAATACCGGGAAAGAAGGAGACCAACGGATACCCCCTCTATATATTCCGGTATACAGACCAGGATCGCTTATCTAACCGGGTTTAACATCTCTTTATTTGGCTGGAAAAAACTGTTTCACCTTCAATTCAGGATGCCTCTTTCGATAGCGGATCTGCCCATGAGCCAACTGGATGGAGAAACCCTGACCTGGTATTATTTTGGACATTCCTATGTATTCGCCTGCATTATAGGAGTTATTCAAATCGCGGGATCGTTTTTGTTGTTTTTCCGTCGAACCAGGTTTGCCGGGGCGCTTTTACTTTTCCCGGTAATGCTGAATATTCTGCTGATAAATATTTTTTATCAGATGAATGCCGGCGCCTTATTACAATCGATCCTGCTGACGCTGGGTTTGCTTTATATTATTTTGCAGGAATATCCTGCTCTATTGTCCTTATTGTTTCCAGCCCGGTTATCGCCTGTTAATCATAAAAGACAACTACAATGGATAGCGTCCGGGGTGGTCAGCCTGCTCGCCTTTTTATTTATTTTGAATTCGAGCCATCGGTTACCCATGCGGTCCAACCTCTATGGCCGCTATGAAGTGCGGGAGATGTCTGTCAATGGAAGGCCTCTTTCAGCGGTGGGAGATGGAAATAAAGACTCTGTCCTGACCAGGGTCTATTTTGACCTGGATAATGTTTGCGTTCTGGAATATAATAGCCAGAACAGGCGCCTGCTTGCCAGGTATACGCTTGACAAAAGCCATGAAACATCTGATAGTTGGAGGATAGAGAGCCGGTTTTTAAATAAGGGAAAGGAAGTATTGCTGGCCGCCAATATAAGTTTAGAGTCTGAACAGGAATTCTTGCTTCGAGGACGATTTTCCGGTGATTGGATTGAAATGACCTTGCGGAAAACAAAATAGTCAACGGTGTCATTTCACCGGCCAATGAAAACAAATCCCGTATCCATCAGGATCTTTAAATGAAATGGCTTTAAACTTGTATTTCGTGATTTCGGGCGGCTGCACATTAACCCCTTTCCCGGTAAGATACCTGTAGAAGACGTCTATGTCCGGATAACCGAAGAACAGGGCGACATCGCCGTGCCCGGGTATCTGGGCCGGGTCGGGGAAAGGCGGTCGTTCATCCCGTTCATAGGCGGTGTTGAGCATCAGGTCGGCTCCGTTGAGTTTCAGCCAGACCCAGCCCACATCATCTCCCTCACCGGAAGACTGATAGACAGTAAAACCGAGTATGTCCCGGTAGAAGCGGAGGGCGACAGGCATGTCGAAGACGCTCAGGTAGGTCGCCATCGCCTCGATATCAGTTTTCTTTATTTCAATTGCCTGATCCATAGTCATTATAAATTTACTAAGGCAATTTTACATGAAAAAGTGAATTTTGACGGCAGCAGCGGGTAGTGTAATTTTAGTCCTATGAAAAGACTGCTTGCTATCTTCCTTTTGGCGCAGGCGACGACCGGCGTCCTCGCTCAATCATCCGACTATACCCCTTCGCCCGCAAACCTGACCGCAAGGCAGTGGTTTACCGACGCCAAATTCGGCCTGTTTATCCACTGGGGGCCTTTCAGCATCCCCGGCCAGGGCGAATGGGTAATGAACAACCGGAATGTCACGGTGAAAAATTATACGCGGCTGGAGAAATTTTTTAATCCGATAGATTTTGACGCACATGGCTGGGTGACGCTGGCTAAAGCCGCGGGGATGAAATATATTACGCTGATCACCCGGCATCACGACGGATTCAGCATGTGGGACACAAAATATTCCGGCTTCAACATCATGAACGGCCCCTATAAGAAGGACATCGTAAAGCTAATGGCCGATGAATGTCACAAGCAGGGGATCAAGCTGTTTCTATACTACTCGCTGCTGGACTGGCGACGGGACGACTATTCCTACTGGACAGGACGTACAGGGCAAGGCACGGGTCGCACGGTGCACGGCAAATGGGAGGATTATATTCAATTCATGAAAGACCAGCTGACCGAATTACTGACCCGTTACGGCGATATCGGCGGCATCTGGTTCGACGGTTATTGGGACCAGATGGCCGAAGAAAGCAAAGACCGCAAAGATACTGACGTGAAAGTGGACTGGCATATCCGTGACCTGTATGACCTGATCCACCGGTTGCAGCCGTCATGCCTGATCGGCAACAACCATCACATGACACCGCTGCCGGGTGAGGATTTCCAGATGTTCGAACAGGACGTGCCCGGTGAAAATACCAGCGGGCTAAGCTTTCAGAAGATATCGGTCCTGCCGCTGGAAACCTGCGCTACCATCAATAATTCATGGGGGTTTAACCTGACGGACACTACCTATAAGACACCGGCGCAGATAGTCGCGCTGCTGGTGAAATCTGCGGGCAACGGGGGCAACCTGTTATTGAATATCGGCCCCATGCCGAATGGCGAGATCCAACCTGAATTCATCGACCGGTTGCATTGGATGGGCAACTGGCTGAAAACCTACGGCGAGAGCGTTTATGACACCAAGGGCGGATATCTGCGGCCTCAAAAATGGGGTTGTCTTACCCGGGCCAATGGAAAATTGTATGTACATATCCTGCAACCTGGCACGGGGACGATCAGGCTGGAGCAATTCCCTTATAAAAAAGTAGGTAAGGCCTATTTATTGAAGAATGGCACACCCGTACAGGTGACGCTGACAGGTGACGGAGCGGCACAGTTCCAGGCGCCGACGCCTACTGCTGAAGATCCGGACACCGTAGTAGTGCTCACAGATATGTAAGCCGGGTTATTCCATCTGTTACCCTTCAAAATACCAATTCTGTATCTGTTACAAAATCGTATGAACCATTAACTTTGTAGTACATAACAAACACAGATGGAACCAAATGCGATCACCGAACAGGAATTAATACAATTCAGGAAGGAAACCAAAGGAACCGGGCAAAAAATTCATTTTAATAATGCAGGGGCTTCTTTGCCACCGGATACAGTGCTCAGTGCTGTAGTCGGCTACTTACAGGAAGAAGCTATGCTGGGCGGTTATGAAACCGAGTCTAAATACAAAGCACAGTTAGAAAACACGTATCAGCTGATCGCCAGGCTGATCAATGCGAAGCCCGATGAAATTGCAATCGTCGAAAACGCCAGCATGGCCTGGGGGCTGGCATTTAATGGGATTGACTTTAAAGAAGGCGATGTCATTATCACGTCTGAAATGGAATACGAGACTAATCTAATGGGATTCCTGCATGTGAAAAAAAAGCACGGCGTCACTATCCGGGTAATACCAAACGATGAATATGGCAATTTTTCATTAGCCGCATTGGAAGCCGCGATCACGCCGAAAACCCGGTTAATTGCCATTACCCATATCGCCTCATCTGCCGGCGGAATGACTCCAATCGTGGAGATCGGGAGGATCGCCCGGAAACACCAGGTATTATATCTCGTCGATGCCTGTCAGACAGTCGGGCAAGCGCCTATCAACGTTGACGAAATCAACTGCGATATATTATCCGTAACAGGGAGGAAGTACCTGCGGGCGCCGAGAGGTACAGGATTTTTGTATGTCAGGAAAACAGTGCAGGATGACCTGAATATTAGTTTTATGGACGGGCATACCGCCGTCCTGACCAGCGAACAGGAGTATGCCATTCGAAAGGATGCCAGGAAGTTCGAATTGTATGAAAAGAACAGGGCGCTCACGCTCGGGCTGGCAAAGGCAATTGAATATGCTTTAAACATCGGCGTAGACAGGATCTGGCAGCGCGTACAGCTATTGGCCGGTTCTATGAGGCAACAGCTGAAAAGCATGGAGTTTATAACCGTTCATGACTTTGGCGATTTGCAATGCGGCATTGTAACTTTTTCAGTCAATGGCATAGATAGCGAGCTGGTAAAAAACAAGCTGGCAGAAAAGGACATCAACGTATCGGTTAGCCGGGCCAAATCAACGCTGCTTTATATGAATAAAAATCAATTGAGCAGTATTGTCCGGGCATCCGTGCATTATTACAATACGGAAACAGAAATAAAGGAGCTGTGCAAAACATTGAAGATTATCTTTACTTCATGAGAGAGCCCGTTTATATTGGTCTGGCCAATAAGATCACCGAAATGATCGAGAAAGGCGTATTCAAGGCGGAGGACAAGCTTCCATCCTTACGCAGCTTACATAAAGAAAACGGGCTAAGCATAGGTACTATTCTGCAGGCGTTTAATTACCTCATCGATCAAGGGCTGATCACCTCCCGGGAAAAATCCGGGTATTTTGTCAATCACCGGTCCGGAAAAAACTGGCCGGCTCCCCTACCCTTACCCGCAACATTGTCGGAACGAACAGTTCACATAGACCAGCAATTACAAAAGCTGAACAAGGAGAGCACCAGTAAGAAATTTGTATCCTTTGCCAATGCGCTGCCGGATCACCGGCTGCTTCCGTTTAACAGTATAAAACGGGCCATACAAAACACTTCCCGGGATATCAGCGGGTCTTACCTGGAGCTGGAAGACCGGAAAGGCAACCGGTCACTAAGGGAAGAAATCGCCAGGAGATCGTTTTTGTGGAAAGGTTCCCTGCATGCGGAGGATCTGGTCATTACCAATGGAGCTACGGAGGCCATAATTTGCTGCCTTACAGCAGTGACCCGCGCCGGTGATACTGTCCTGGTTCAGGATCCCTGTTACTTTGGCGTCATGCAGGCTTTAGAATGCCTAAACCTGAAAGTGGCTACCATCCCTTCTCATCCTGAGACGGGAATCGAGCTTGCCGATCTGAAAGAAGCCTGTCGCAAGCTTGCCATTAAGGCTTTTATACTGGTGAGTAACTTCAATAATCCCGACGGGGCCAGTCTGAGCACCGATAAAAAACGGGAGATCGCTGTTTTCGCCGAAGAACAAAAGATACCGGTCATCGAAGACGACCTTTATGGAGAGCTCTTTTTTTGCGGGAGCCGGCCGGATACCATCAAAGCGTACGATCGTACGGGATGGGTGTTATACTGTAGCTCGTTTACCAAGTCGCTGGTACCGGGTTTCCGTATAGGCTGGTGTGCACCGGGACGTTTTGCTTTTGAGGTAACGCGCGTCAAATCCATGTTTAATGGTTCAACGGCTAATTTCAGCCAGCGGGTTGTTCAGCAGCTGCTGCACACTGGTACTTATGACCGTCATTTACAAAAATTCAGGCTGGAGCTGCATAAGAACCTGGTGCGTACGACGACGCTGATCGAGCAGTTTTTCCCGGAGGGCACCAGGATCAGCCGGCCCAAAGGCGGCCTGGTAGTATGGGTGGAGCTGCCGGGTCTTTTAGATACGGTGAAGTTGCAGGATACCGTTTTTAAGCAGGAAGTAGCCTATGCGCCGGGAGAGATATTTTCAGCCTGTGGGGGCTATCACAATTACTTACGAATAAGTTATTGCAATTTATGGTCGGCCAGGATAGAAAAAGCCATTGTCAAGCTTGGACAGATTTTTACGGCAGCTTTATAAGTACTTTTGCCCGGAGCTTTTTTTTATATTTGGCATCATGCTCAAAACCTATTTCATCGTCGCCTGGCGCAATCTGCGGAAAAACAAAGTGTATTCTACTATCAACATCACTGGCGCTGATCAACCCGGCAAAAAGTTTGCAATAAAAAGGCCAATTCCGGGATACGGCCGGGGCGTTGAGGCCAGGTCAGGCCAGCGCATGCTGTACTGATGCAGCAAACTCCTGTTTAAAGAGCAGGGTTATCTCTACCCCATCCCTGCCCCGGAAGAGGAGCTCGCCTTCCAATTGCTCGGCAAACAACCGGATCAATTGCATACCCAGGGAGTTGTTCCGGGAAAAGTCGAAGTTCCCCGGCAGACCGACGCCGTTGTCGGTTATCTTTAACAGGATATTCCGCGATCCCTGCCGGCGCAGGGTTACGATCACCGTCCCCCTTCGTCCGCCCGGGAAGGCGTATTTGACGGCATTGGTAATGGCTTCATTCAGGATGAGTCCCAGGGGAACAGCCTGGGAGACATCCAGGCTGATCTCATCAATATCCAGCTGAAAATAAATGCCCTTGGCGACCGTAAAGCTGCTTTCCAGATAAGATACGAGATCCTGTATATAAGAGAACATGTTGATCTTCGGACCGTAGTCTGGCTGATATAGTTTTTGATGAATGAGGGCGATGGCCTGCATCCGTTCCCGGCTTTCCTTTATGGCGTGAATGGCCGAAGGGTTATCCAGGAAGTCCGACTGCGCGTTGAGCAGGCTGATAATAATTTGCAGGTTATTTTTTACGCGGTGGTGCACTTCTTTGAGCAGCCATTCTTTCTCCTGTAATAAAGACTGCAGGGACTTGTTTTGTTGGTTGATCTCGGCTTGCTTGACCTGCATATCCCGGTTGCTGCGCTGTTTGTTGCGATAACCGTTGTAGGCAAAACCGGCGATGACGAGCAGCATGGCGACTCCGCCGATGGTGATGTTCCGCTGCAGGCTGACATTCTGCAATTCGGCGTGTTCGCTTTTTGCCTGGGCTTCCAGCAGCTGGTACGATTGCTCTTTTTTCTCTATTTCGTATTTTATCTGGAGGTCGGCGATCTGTTGGCTTTTGGTCGCATTGAAAAGGGAGTCGTTCAGGCGTTTGTGCAGTTCGAAATGCCGGATGGCGGAAATATAATTCCCTGCGGCGGAGTCCACTTCGAACTGCATCTGGTGGAACTTATACAGGGTGATGGGCCTTACCGTCCCGGCGGGTAATTCCAGCACTTTTGCGACATAAGGGCCGGCTTTTGCATATTGCTTCGTGCTGAGGTAGAAAGTAGCCAGGACCTGGTAGTAATGGATGAAATCCGTGATCATCCAGGCCTCCCTGGTATAGAAATCTTTGTTGAAATTAGTGACTTTGTAATCGCGCATCATTTCCATGTAATACTGTTCGGCCTTTGAATAGGACTTCATCGCGGCGTAACAGTTGCCATACATTTCGTTGAGGTCGACGCGATGAGCCCTGTTGACCGGCGGCACTTCTTTTTCGGTGGTTTCGAGGAAAGCGATGGCTTGCTGCGGTTTATCGAGTTTTATCCAATCATAGATCAGGAGGCTCAGGTCGCCATAATAGTCCTCGTAAGAGCGCCTTTGTTTCAGCACCTGCAGCGCCTTTTGTATCCAGGTCACGCTGAGCCCGTACATGTCCAGGTCGGCATAAACCAATGCCAGCCTGGAATAATAGGAATCTGCCTGTGCCGTGTCGGCAGTGGCTTCCATCGTTTTTATCGATTCGATCCGGTATTTGAGCTCATTGTGCAGGTCGACCTTCAATTTACTGACTTCCGCCAGCAGGTCGTAGGTGTAGTGCAATTTTTTATACCCGATGGTTTTATACAAATCCAGCACCTGGAACAATTCCTTTTCGGCCTGGTCCAGCTTGTCCTGGTGGAGATGGGCTTCCGCTATATACATAAAGGCTTCCGTTTCTCCCTCCGTTTGATGCGTTTGTTTAAACAGGGAGCGGGCATTTTCCAGGCTTTGGATCTTATCCGGGATATCTTCTTTGCGGCTGACAGGGATCAGCTCACCGAGTTTGAGCCAGGTAGCCGCTTCATGCGGCCTATCGCCCGTCTTTCGATAATAGTCTATTATCCGGAAAAAGCTGGCTTTTGCCCGGGCCAGGTCGCCGGACTTTATATAGGCAGCGCCGATGCGGGCGGTATCGGGCTTGCTTTGCAAAAGGGTCTGCTCCGGAGACTGCGCTGCCGTGTAAAAGGCAAGTGCCAGCAAGAAGAAACAGGACGGCAGGAATTTGCTCATAGTCAGCAGGCTTTTAATAATGGTTTGGCAATGATAAATTTAGCTATTTTTATTTTATTAATGCCCTGCTTATGATCACAACATTCGGCATATACATCATTCTTATATTAATTATCCTATTTCTCGTCATGGCGGCGGAAAAGCTCAGGACGGCTTCTCCCATTGTCCTGCTGGTAGGCGGATTGCTGTTGAGCTTTATACCCCGCTTGTCCGACATTAGCATCGATCCGCAGCTGATATTTATCATTTTCCTTCCGCCCCTTCTTTACGAAGCCGCCTGGTTTACGTCCTGGAAGGAATTATGGCGATGGAGGAGGGTCATAGGCAGTTTTGCTTTTCTGATCGTGATCCTTACTTCGCTGGTAGTGGCCCTCGTGTCCAGCGCGGTCATCCCGGGATTCACCATGGCGCTGGGTTTTTTACTGGGCGGTATTATTTCCCCGCCGGATGCGGTATCGGCGACCTCGGTACTCAAGCAGGTGAAAGCTCCCAGACGGCTCTTGTCGATACTGGAAGGGGAAAGCCTGCTGAACGACGCTTCCGGGCTTGTCATTTTCCGGTACGCGCTGATCGCCGTGGACACGGGCCGGTTCATTTTTCATGAGGCGGCCCTGAGTTTTGTCGTGGTGATCGTCATGGGCATTTTAACGGGCATCGCTATCGGCCTATTGTTCTTTGCTATCCATAAGTGGTTTCCCATCAGCGTTAGTGCCGATATTGTTTTGTCATTGACTACTCCTTATGTGATGTATATTGTCGCGGAGTCCTTTCATTTTTCCGGGGTATTGTCGGTAGTCAGCGGCGGGCTTTTTCTTTCGACCAGGAATCACCTGTTCCTGAATTATCGCAGCCGGTTGCGCGGGCTCAATGTCTGGAGCACCCTGGGATTTGTGCTCAACGGGCTTATCTTTCTGCTGATCGGGCTGGAGCTGCCTTCCATTATCCGGCAGTTGGGGCCGGTCGGGCTGCCCGCAGCCATAAAGTATGGCGTCCTCATCGCGGTCCTGCTCATCGTCGCCAGGCTCCTGAGTACGCTGGGAGCCTCCGTGTTTACGGTGTTTATCAGCCGGTATATTACAACCGCAGATAGTCGCCCCGGCTGGAAGGCCCCCCTTCTTTTTGGCTGGGCCGGCATGCGGGGAGTGGTGTCGCTGGCGGCGGCCTTGTCCATACCGACGCACCTGTCCGACGGAAGACCGTTTCCGCAAAGAGATCTCATCCTGTTTATCACATTTGTGGTGATCGTGCTCACCCTGCTGGTACAGGGCTTAACCCTGCCCTGGCTCATCCGCGTGATAAAGATGGAAGACCGGGACCATCGCCCGGCGCTGGAAGAGCAGGACCGGCAGATAAGGAAAAGGCTCGCGGAGTTCAGCCTGCAATTTCTGCAGAAACAGGAGAATTCGGGGTCGAATCAATTTCTTCGGCAACTGATCGACCGGTTCAATTACGATCACCTTCCGCCTGAGCTGATCCACAAAGAAGACCACCATCAATACAAAGAGATATATACCTCCCTGCTGGAGAACCAGCGTTTATTCCTTGCAGAGCTGAATAAAGAGCTGGAGATAGACGAGTCGATCATACGGAAATACCAGGGGCTGGTCGACCTGGAAGAGGAAAAGTTATTTAGTAAATTTGAAATTGAATAATATTTATGGCACAAAGAGCAATCTTACTCCTGGCAGCAATATTCGCAGCCACCTTTTCAGCCCTCGCGCAACCGGCCGGTCATACTGATTTTTATGTATCCATTGCAAAATACGATGCAAGCAAATTGTGGTGTGCGGACAGCGCTCTCAATCAGGGGGAAGGGAAATATTTTCCTTTTCCTGAACCGATGGGGTTTATCGGTGCTAATTTCCAGCGTTTTTATATTCACTATACATCGGCAAGAAAAAGCAAAGAGGATCCGTATAAGTATATCATTACCGGCAAAACAAGGGTCAGGAATAATATCACCTCTTTTACCGGCACGATCTCTATCACCAAAGCCGTGCTGTTCAAAACCAGTGATTACCCTCCCTACAAGCAGGGTTCTTTACGATGTGTTATCCATTTTTATGAAGACAGTACTCAGCCGGCAAGCGGTTTCTTCGAAGGCAAGCTGAGCAGTAATTTTTGCCTTGACAAAAAAGGGAGGCTCTATTACGATGCCATATCTATTGAGGCCGATGGTTATAGTAACAATCAATGTACTACCACCTGGAGGAGCTATAAAACCGCTATAACTAAAAAGTGCAACTGGGGAGACTTTAGAATTCCGGAAAGTCTGGAACTGGATGGGGGGGCGGGGGAATTTGTGGTGGATAAGAAGTATATCAAGTCGGGATGGGAGTCGTATGTAAAAGCATACGGTCCTTCCGATGCCACGGAGGAAGAATCAAAAAAAGCGCTCGCCGAGGAAGACAGGAAATGGTGGAAATAACTAACGGACGCTGGAATAGACCACCGCGCTTTCCATCAGCGCCAGTATCCTTTTATATAGTTCGGTAAACTCGAAGGGTTTGGTCATATAATCGTTCATCCCGGACTCGAAACAACGGAGCTGTTCGCCGACCATGGCAGTTGCTGTCATGGCGATGATGGGTGTTTGCAGCCGCAGGTCCTGCCGGATGCTTCGGGTAGCTGCATAACCATCCATGACGGGCATTTGCAGGTCCATGATGATCAGGTCGTAGTGTTCGCCCTGCCGGAGATAATGGAGGGCTTCTTCGCCATTGCCTGCCAGCTGCACCTCTCCCCCGCCTCTTTTCAGGACGTGATCCACCAATTGCTGGTTGACCTCGTTGTCTTCCGCCACCAGGAACTTTCTGCCGGCAAGACATTGGCTGTAGTCGGCCAGAACGGAGGGAACAGGCATGTCGGTCTGCTTTTGTCCGTCGTATTCATAGGGCAGATGAAAATTAAACGTGGAGCCTTTCCCTTCCACGCTTGTCACAGTGACATCTCCGCCCTGCAGCTGCAACAGCTGGTGACAGATGGCCAGGCCGAGACCTGTGCCGCCATAACGACGGGAGATGTCCAGCCCCGCCTGTGAAAAATGATCGAAGATATGGGGAAGACCGGACTCCGGGATACCAATACCCGTGTCGGCAACCGAGAAGGCAAGCCTTACCTGCCGGGGAGTGCGTTCCTGGACTGTCACGTTTATCCGGATATGTCCGTGTTCGGTGAATTTAAGCGCGTTGCCGACGAGATTGATCAGCACCTGGTTCAGCCGGTATGGGTCGCCACAGAGCACTTCAGGGACAGCCGGGTCCACCTTTACCAGCCAGGAGAGGTCTTTTTTCTTTATCCGGTGGGCGAACATGGCTGTAATGTTGTCCAGGACGTCTTTCGGCCGGAATTCTATCTTCTCGATGGCCAGCTTACCGGCTTTTATCTTTGAGAAATCAAGGACGTCGTTGACGATGACCAGCAAATTATTAACGCTGCGCTTGATGATACTTGCAAACTCTTTTTGCTGCGGAGTAAGGCTTGTCTCCAGCAGCAGGTCCGTCATGCCCTGGATGCCATTCATCGGGGTCCTTATTTCATGGCTCATATTGGCCAGAAAGAGCTCCTGCATGCTTTTGGCGTTCTGCGCTTCGCGGATAGCAGCGATGAGCTGTTGCTGGTGCATCACCCTTTCGGTTATGTCTGTTGCAACGCCGCCAATGCCGATCTGCCGGTCATTGCTGTCGAGCAGGGGGAATTTTACCGAGAGCAGGTGGACGTCAGAACCGGCGGAAGGCACGACCGTTTCTATTTCCAGGGATTTGCCGGTACGAATGACTTCGTCATCCTGTTCTTTATAGTGCCCGGCCGCTTCCGGCGTCGAAATAGCCTGGTCAGTCTGGCCGATAACGTCTTCCTCCCTTACTCCGATGACTTCCTGGAAACGCCGGTTGATCATGATATAACGGCCTTCGGGGTCCTTGATATAAATCAGCGAGGTCGTGTTGTCCAGGATCGCCTGTAACCAGGCCTGGTTCTCTTTGAGCTTGAGTTCCGCCTCTTTTCGTAATACGATGTCTTTATTCAGGCGCAGGAGGAGAACGAAGATGAATAAAAAAGCAAGCAGGCTGCCGCTGATCAGCAGAAGCGAGACTTTTCTGTCGGCGATTTTGGTGACGAGCCGGCGTTGGGAAAGCAGGTCTCTTTCCTTGTGCATCATTTCGTGCAGGATGAGTTTCAGGGAAGTCAGCGACAGGCTGTCCCTGCCGGTTTGGACGGAATTCAGGGCCCCGGAAAGGCCGAGAACGAGCCGTTGTTGGTCCGGGTTATCGTGGGTTAATTTCAGCAGCTCGCCGATGTCCTGTCCCAGGTCAGCATAAAAGGTGGCATTGGGTGATCGTCCTGACACCGAGTCCCAGGCCGAGATGCGGGTTATTGTTTTATCGATCTGGATGATGACGTCGTAGGTATGGTTGATCCAATAGCTAGTGTTTTTAACGTTGTTCCTATTAAAAAAGATCAGCCAACCTATAAAAGACAGGGAGCAGAAGGAAAAAAGCAGCAGCCAGGCGATCTTACGTTGTAATGCAAACCTTGCATTAAAAACAATTCTCATATCGGGTTTGGATTCAGTGAATAAGCGTCCGGGCTATAACGCAGAAACCGGTCACTTATTGAGCCTCTTTCAACAGTGAGTCCAGATCAAGCCGGTGGGTATACATGGTGAGCTTACCATCAGTGTCCAGCGGCCATTTGTCGCGGGGCCGGTCCCAATATAATTCCACCCCGTTGCGATCGGGGTCATCCAGGTACAACGCTTCGGAGACGCCGTGATCGGAGGCGCCGGAAAGGGGATAGTTGGCATCCACCAGGCGGCGCAAGGCTATGGCAAGGTCACGTCGCTCCGGGTAAACGATAGCCGTATGAAACAACCCGGCGGCGGCAACGGGAGCCGGTGGTTTACCCTTGCTGTACCAGGTGTTCAGGCCAATGTGGTGATGGTAGCCGCCGGCAGAGATGAAAGCGGCTTCTTCGCCGTAACGGACCATTAGCTCAAAGCCCAGCAGGTCGCAATAAAAATCCAGGGAGCGCTGCAGGTCACTGACTTTCAGGTGTACGTGACCGATGCGGGTCTCGGCAGGGATGGTATATGGATTCATGGCGCAAAGATAAGCATCCGGGGATTTCCGCGGGCGCAGGCTTAAAACCGGTAACGGATGCCCAGGGTGACGGGCAGCGCTATGAGATCATAGGTTTGAGTGGAGGCTTTGTTGTGAAAATACTCACCGCCGACCGAAAGTCCCACTCCAAATTTACAGCTGAAGAAATAGGCAAGACCCATTTTGACTCCTGCCGTCAGCCCCCCTTTTGTAGCCGGCGAGGTAGCAAGCGTATTGCCGCTGTTGACAATCCTGCTGCCGCCGGGGAAGGAAAATCCGGCGGACAAAGAAACGTTGGATTGCCAGCCGAGAGGGCCGCCGATGGTTGCTTTACCAAAAACCTGGACAGGGATGATGGGCTTACCCGGGTAGACCGTATTATAGGTATTGGCAGCGGAACCGGCATATGGAATATCGTCCTGGTAGGAAAGGGTGATATAGGAAGCCGATACGCCAGCCTGGAACCAATGGTTGAAGATCCGGGAGACCGACAATTCACCGGCAAGCCGGGCGCCATTGGTCCGGGTATGTTCTGTCGTATTATCGTAACGGGGAATGGAATTGAATGAGGCGCCGCCGTCAACAGCAATCTCCCATTTTTTATGACAGTCGTCTTTCCCTTTGGATAGTGCTTTTACCCAGGAGGTGTCAGAGAGGATATAATGAAGGGTATCGCCGCCAGCCGTACTATCTGCGGTTAGGGGTATATGTAAGCTGATGGTCGTATCGCGGCATAAGACGAATTGATCGATCGTCTCCTGGCCGTGCACTTTCGAAAGATGTCGAAGACTGTCTTTTACAGTGGTCGTCGTATCGAAACTACGGACCAGGCGAACGAGGGTATCGTAGGTTTTGCCCTTTTTCCCTTTAGCCAGGACGGCCTGATAAAAGCGGATGCTGATGCGTAAAGGGCGGTCATGGGGTGCAGATCCGGTCAGCAAAGTATCGGTATCGGCTTTGAATTTGATGTCCCTGCAGCAGCCATTCCCACCACTGCTGCCAGCAGGATCATTGGCAAAAAAAGCATTCCCGCAGGTGTGCAGGACATAAAAGGAGCAACCGCCGGGACCGGTAATCTTCCAGGCAGCTATTCCGTCTTCGCCTTCCCCGGCGGGGTTTAGACTGACATAAATGTAATTGCTTTCTTTATTGAAGAAACCAAGGTTACCGATGGTGCCGGGGTTGATGTAGAGATTTTCTACGTTGGCAGCACGCAGGTCTTTATAGCCTTTGACAAAACCGATGTCCTGAAGCAAACGGTTGAAGACAGTAAATTCCTTTTGATATGTTTTACGGCTGTCGGGGTTTTTAGCGGCGGCTGCGAATAAAGCCCGGGTAGTGATGCCTTTTTCCTGCTGGAGAAAAGGAAATTGCGGATGGTTGCCCAGCTTCTCTGTAAACTGCCGCGGGCGCATGTGTTGGTCAAATTGGAATAAGGTGGATGATCTTTTGCAGGACGACTGAGACCAGGCACTACCGCAAAGCAGAGCCAGGACAACGGAAAAAAGAAAGCGCATCAGGGTTTAGGGTTTTACAAGATGGCCGCAGGCTCACCAGCCGGGCACACCAAGGGCTACTGCTATTAAAAACGAAAAAGAGCCCCTTTTCTTACATGAAGGAAAAATATTATTTTTTTTAATCCGTTAAACTATCCTAATTACCGCTCGTCCTATGTAAGTCCGTTAGAAAAAACTTAAAAACCTACTAAATCAACTTTATGAAGACGAAAACCCTTTCTCGCCTTGTGCTTATTACTGCCTTTACAAGCCTCTTGTTTGCCTGTAAGAAAAGTAGTGTAGATTCCAACTCCTCTACCATGTCTAATGCAGATCTGCAAACACAATCCGACGACCAGACCCGGGTTTCCACTGAAAGCGATGCGGCTTTCACCGATGTAAATACAGTGATGACCGACCAGTCGACTGTCACCGGCAGCAGCGAAACACCAGCCATACGTTATGGCGTAACGACGGAAGGTGTGGATACCATAAAGAAGATCCTGGTCTGTGATGCAGTAGTTACCATCGATACTACTTCCAATCCCCGTATATTGACGATTAATTACAATGGCAATGGCTGCGGCTTCAACCGCAAGCGCACTGGTACAGTGACGATCAGTATTCCTGCCGGCGTACATTGGAGAGATGCCAATGCGCAGGTAACTGTAACCTTTAACCTGACCATCACGCGTGTCAGCGACAGCAAGAGCGTTAAATTGACCGGTTCGCATCTCTATACCAATGTTACCGGCGGCAACATAGCCAGTCTGAATGCCGGCAACCCCGGTCCGATACGCCATACGGTTACCAGCAGCAATATGGTTATAACCTTCGACAATGGCGCTCAACGGACCTGGAGTGTTGCCCGTCAGCGTGAGTATTCTTATAACAGCGGGCTGGTTGTTACATTGACCGGCACGCATACGGATGGCAGTACGACCGGTATCTCCGAGTGGGGAACAAACCGTTTTGGCAATAGCTTTTCGACAGCCATTACACAGGCGATGGTGGTTAAGGCAAGCTGCAGCTGGCAGCTGACTGCCGGACAGGCAACGCTGAACAATGCAGCCGGCAATACGGTTATCACGTTTGGATTGGATTCGACGGGTGCGGCAACGGGCTGCCCTATACAAGGAGCGTTTTACTACTTTAAGCTGGTGTACACCAGCAATGCAAACAAGACTTATACTTTGATACTGCCTTATTAAGGAGAACTTGTAATAAAAAAAGAGCTCGCATTCGTGCGGGCTTTTTTTATTGTTGCTAGTCCCCGGACCTTAGCGTTACTGTCGGGTTTGCCATGGCCGCACGAATAGCCTGGAAACTAACCGTGAGCAAGGCGATGCCAATGGCCAGCAAACCGGCGAGGGCAAACATCCACCAGCTCAGCGGGACGCGATAGGCAAAACCCTGGAGCCATTGCTGCATGGCCCACCCCGCAAGCGGAATGGCGATGACGAGCGCTAAACCAACGAGCTTTAAAAAGTCTTTGGAGAGCAGGCTGACGAGACCGCTGACGCTGGCGCCCAGCACTTTCCGGACGGCTATTTCTTTATTGCGCTGTTCGGCGCTAAAGGCAGCCAGGCCAAAGAGTCCCAGGCAGGAGATGGCTATCGCCATCAGGGTAAAAGAATTGATGATATGCGATAGGGTCAGCTCTGTCGCATATTGCTGCTGTACGAGGTCGTCCATGAATGTATATTCAAAAGGTACACCGGAAAAATGTTTGCCCCAGATATCCTGGACCTGCTGCAAAAAGACGGTATAATTTCCGGAGGCTGCACTAACGGTTAGGTTAGATCGAATATCCACATTTTCTTTAACCGTTTGGTCGGCAAAACGCAGCATAAAACAATTTACGTCGTCGTGCAGGGAGTTGTAGTTAAAGTCTTTCATTACCCCGACTATCTGCAGCCAGGCAGGAGACTCACCAGGGTCCTGCTGAGGGAATATCCGCGTGCCGGCGGCCGTTGCAGCTGTTAACCCCAGCTTGCGGGCAGTAGTTTCGTTGATGAGCACACTCGCGGAATCCTGCTGCCGGAAATCGCGGCCACTGATCAGCCGGATGCCATTGGTCTTTACAAAAAACTCATCTGTGTACATCATCTTTATATCAAGGCCGCTGGCGCCATTGCCGCCGCTGAGAAAATATACCCAGCTGTTGGGAACGCTTGAGCCCAGGTGGTTATTAGCCATGCTGACTTCTTTTACCCCCGCCAGTTGCCGCAGGTCGCCGGCAAAAGCAGGAAGATGGTCTTTTGCCTCACTGGTATAAAACGAAAAGATCAGCTTCTGATTCTTGTCGAATCCCAGGTCTTTGTTCTTGATATAATTCAACTGGCTGTAGATAACAATGATGCCGGAAATAAGCGTAATGGATAATACGAATTGAAAAACGACAAGTCCGCGGCGGATACCGGCAGCCGATACATGGTTGGTGAAATTGCCTTTAAGGACCTTTATCGGTTTGAACGCAGAAAGATAAAAGGCCGGGTAGCTGCCTGCCAGCAGGCCGGTGACGGCTATGAGGGCGATCAGCAAGCCAGCTATTCTATAGTCCAGCAACAGGCCCGGATGGATATCCGCCGCCGTGATCTGGTTAAGCCAGGGCAGGACGAGAATCAATAAAGGTAAGGCGACTCCGACAGCCACTATCGTGATCAGCAGGGATTCACCGAGGAACTGGCGGACGAGGTCGGTTTTTCCGGCGCCAATGACTTTTCGTACACCCACTTCTTTTGCGCGGCGGGAAGCCCGGGCGGTGCTGAGGTTCATAAAGTTGATGCAGGCGATGAGCTGGATCAGGGCTGCGATCAGCAGCATTAACCAGAGAAATGAGCTGCTGACGGATTGGTCATCATGCGCATACCCGGCTGTGGTATGAATGGATCGAACCGGCTGCAGACGGAGTTGTTTGGTCATACCCAGGTTCTTCAGCTGCTGAGCGCCATATTTATCCAAAAACGCCGGAAACTGTTTTTCCAGGTCCGCGGCACTGGCACCCGGTGTGAGCCGGATATAAGAAGAGGTAAAGTTATTGCCTGCCCAGGAATCGTTGTGCCGGGCATATTCTCCCATGCCGCCGCTGTTCATCGTCATAAACAGGTTGGCGTGAATGTGCGATTTGCCCAGGCTTTCATCGATTACGCCGGTGACCTTGAAGTCATGTTTGCCATAGGCATTGTCGATGCTGATGAGTTTTCCGACAGGGTCTTCCCTGCCGAATATTTTAAGCGCCACGGGTTGCAGCAGCACTACTGTATAGGGCTCCGACAGCGCCTGTGAAAGGTTGCCTGCCTGAGCGTGAAACCGGAAGATATCAAAGAAGGTCGAGTCGACGTAAACGGCATCCTTTTCATAAAAGGATTTATCCTTGTACCGTAACAAGTGTTCTTTAACCCCGAAACCATCTGTCCTTATCATCCGGGTAAACTGTGCGATCCCGCTGAAGTCCTTTTTTAGGGCAGGCGCTACGGGGGGAGAACAATAGGCGGTCATCGCCGGGGCATTACCAGGTGAGCTCAACCAGGCCGTAACGCGGTAAATGTCCTTTACCTCATTGTGCTGTTTGTCATAGCTGTATTGATCCGTTACATAGAGGACGATATACAGGCAACAAAGCGTGCCGGCTGCCAGTCCGAGGATATTGATCCCGCTGAAGGTTTTGTTCCGCGCCAGGAAGCGCATCGCAGTCTTGAAATAGTTGGTAAACATGAACCTTGATTTTGGGAAAAAGTTACGAATACGATGCCGGGTTTGTACCGGCCTGTTAACCAATAAATTAAGGCGGTTTTTCAGCGATAACTGTCCGGTTTCGATACAGGCTCTGTCCATTTTTGTCAGTACAAAAGCGGACCACAGGTCCGCTGGCCGAAGGCCCATCATAAATGGCGTTTCGCAGGAGGGATAAATTTTTCCATTAGCCCTCCTGCGAAACGCAGAAAACAGTACATTGCCATCATGCAAACCATTACTGCCGAATGGCTCCAGTCCATCGACGCGCTGAAAGATGTTCCGCTGGCACAGCTTCAGTGGATGATCGACAATAGCCGGCACTATTCGCTGCCGGAGGGGAATTATCTGTTCAAGGGCGGTGAGCCTATCGTCGGCACGCATATCCTGCGGGCGGGCAAGATACGCCTCTACATGTTACAAAACGGGGAGGTAAGGGAACTATCCGTGCTGGTCCCAAAAGATATCAGCGGCTCCCTGCCCTTTTCCCGGGCGGCGACGGCTAATGTAAGCGGTAAAGTCCTGGAGGATGTGGATGTGATGACCCTGCCGGTGGAGAAGTTCCGGGAGATGGTCAGCCGGCATTTCGAGCTGACGGAGGCCCTGGTGCACGTATTGACCAACCGGGTGCGCAGTTTCACCTCCCTGCAGCAGCAGAACGAAAAGATGATGGCCCTGGGTAAGCTGTCCGCCGGCCTGGCGCATGAGCTGAACAATCCGGCGGCGGCCATTGTCCGGGGTTCGGAATCCCTGACCAAACACCTGAAGCTGGCGCCTGAGACCTTCAAGGAAATCATGAACATACGGGTGGAAGAAAAGGATGTCGACCGGGTAACGAATAAATTGTTCGAAGTGCTCAGCCGGGAAGAAAAACCAAAGCTGACCCTGATGCAGCGGGCGGAAAAGGAAGATGAGATGCGGGACTGGCTGGACGAACACGCTGTCGCCAACAGCGACGAGATTGCCGAAACTTTTTTGGACTATGCTTTTACCTGCGACGACCTCGGCGACCTCTACGAACATATACCCGACAAATATCTTTCCCCCATTTTCAACTGGATGAACCAAAACCTGGTGACGGAAAAAATGGTACAGGATATCCAGGAAGCCTCCCAGCGCATTTTCTACCTGATACAATCGGTGAAGAATTTTACGCATATGGATCAGGGAAAGGGAAAGGAATCGATCGATATCCACACCGGCATCGAGAATACACTTACCATGCTGCAATATAAATTGCGGAAGGGCAATATCGAGGTCATAAGGGAATTCGATGGTCAATTGCCAAAGATCATGGCGCTCGTGGGCGAGTTGAACCAGGTCTGGACCAACCTGGTCGATAACGCCCTGGAGGCGATGGAGGCCGTAGGGCGCGGCAGGCTGACGATACGGACGGAAAAAGACCATGAGTTCGTCAAAGTATCCATCATCGACAATGGGCCGGGCATTCCCGAGGAAATAAAATCCCGGATCTTCGATCCTTTTTTTACGACCAAGGACATCGGCAAAGGAACGGGCATGGGATTGGATGTAGTATCACGCATCGTGAATCAACATCATGGTTCTGTCAAAGTGAATTCCGAGCCGGGTAATACCGCATTCATTGTTTGCTTTCCGATCGCAGGGTGAAGAAGGATAAATAGCGTAAATTGCAACACCACCGACTATGACTTTACCAATCATTTTTTCTATAGACGATGACCCCCAGGTATTGCGGGCTATCACCCGTGACCTGAAGGCGCATTACCGCGAAGACTACCGCATTCTGAGCACAACTTCTGTACAGGAGGCGTTGGACAGCCTCCGGGAATTGAAGAACAAATCGGAGACGGTGGCTCTTTTTATTTCCGATCAGCGGATGCCGGAGATGGAGGGGGTAGATTTCCTGCAGCAGGCGCGTGAAATTTATCCGGATGCAAGACGGGTATTGCTGACGGCTTATTCCGACACGGACGCCGCAATCCGGGCCATCAATGATGTGCAGCTGGATTATTATTTGATGAAGCCCTGGGACCCGCCCGAGGAAAAGTTGTTTCCCACTATCTCCGAGCTGCTGGACGACTGGCAGGAATCTTACCGGCCCCCTTTCAAAGGCCTAAAGATCATCGGCTACCAGTTTTCGCCGCAGTCCCATGAGATAAAGGAGTTCCTATCCGGAAACCTGGTGCCTTATCAATGGATGGACGTGGAGATGAGCCCTGAGGGACGTGATCTGCTAAAGCTGAACAATCTTGCGCCAAAGGACCTGCCGGCTCTCTTCCTGGAAGATGGCAGTTATTTGTGCAGACCAACCATACCGGCCATCGCAGAAAAGGTAGGCCTGAACCCCGGCATCAAAAACAGCATCTATGATGTGGTCATCATTGGCGCCGGGCCGGCCGGTCTGGCGGCTTCAGTATATGGCGCTTCGGAAGGCCTGAGGACCTTATTGGTCGAAAGGCGTAGTCCGGGCGGCCAGGCAGGTACCAGTTCCCGGATCGAAAATTACCTGGGTTTCCCCAACGGGCTTAGCGGATCGGAACTGACCCGCCGGGCCATTACCCAGGCGACAAGGCTGGGGGCGGAAGTGCTGCTGCCGCGGTCGGTGAACAGCATCTGTCAGAAGGATGGATATAAAAAAGTTATCCTGGACAATGGGGAAGAGATCAATACACATGCCGTCGTTATCACGACGGGAGTCGACTACCGGAAACTGGAGACGCAGGGGATTGCTGATTTTACGGGAGCCGGGGTTTATTATGGCGCAGCGATGACGGAGGCTTCGGCTTTTAGAAACTGTGAAGTGTTCGTCGTAGGTGGGGGGAACTCTGCGGGGCAGGCGGCGATGCACTTGTCGAAGTTTGCCAGTAATGTATATATCATTATCCGCAAAAGGGACCTGACCAGCACCATGTCGGCTTACCTCATCGATCAAATAGCCACCCGCAATAATATTCATCTCCTTCCCTGTAGTGAGATCACCTGTGCGATGGGTAATGATGGCCGCCTGGAGGAGCTGAAGATCCAAGATGCGAATACCCATGAAGAGATCTCGCGCAAGGCCAATGCCTTGTTCATTTTCATTGGAGCCAAACCCTTTACCGACTGGATCGGGCTGGACATCATCAAGGACGAAAAAGGATTTTTGGAGACGGGCCGGGACCTGAAGTCCCATGAGCAGTTCAATAAAATATGGAAACAGGAGCGGGAGCCCTATCTGCTGGAAACCAGCTGTCCGGGTATCTTTGCCGCGGGCGATGTCCGGGCGGGGGCCATGAACCGGGTGGCTTCGGCTGTCGGAGAAGGGTCGATGGCCATCAGTTTTGTACACAAATACCTGGCAGAAGTTTAACCCGGAATATCATTGAAGTTCAACTAAAAAATATACTATGGCAGAGGAATCAGTCTGTTCACATATGCAAGCCATCAAGGAGCTGAAGCTGGCAAAAGAAGATGTGTGTGAAGAGTGTATACTAACGGGGGATGACTGGGTGCACCTGCGTACCTGCCAGACCTGCGGCGTCACCTTATGCTGCGATCAATCTCCCAATACGCATATGACAAAACATTACCATCACACGGGTCATCCGGTCATCATTTCTTCGGAGCCCGGGGAGAAGTGGATGTGGTGTTACAAGGATAATTTGATTGCGGAATATTCCTGAACAAGCGCTATCTTCGCGCAATTCTTTGGTAATGAAGATTCTCATACAGAAGGTTAAAATTGTTGACCGCACATCTCTACACAACGGAACGATCCGGGATATTTTAGTTGAGAACGGCCGTATCACGGCTATCGGGAATGATCTTTCTGAAAATGCGGACACCATTATCCATCAACCCGGCCTTTGTGTTTCCCCAGGTTGGGTGGATATTTTTTCCCATTTCGGCGACCCCGGTTATGAGCACAAGGAAACCCTGGTTACAGGAGCCGCCGCGGCTGCAGCCGGTGGTTATACCGATGTTTTTGTCATCCCCAATACCAGGCCGGTGGTCGACAGCAAGTCACAGGTGGAGTATATCCGCCGGGGATCGGCGGCTTTGCCCGTGAATATCTGGCCTATCGGGGCAATGACGCGCGGCCTGGAAGGAAAGGACCTGGCCGAAATGTATGATATGCGGGCCAGCGGTGCAGTGGCTTTTAGTGACGGGACCAGCCCGGTACAATCGGCAGGATTATTGTTAAAAGGTTTGCAATATGTCAAAGCCTTTGGCGGTACGATCATCCAGATACCCGATGATAAAACTGTGGGCGCAGGCGGGCTGATGCACGAGGGGATTATTTCAACCCGGCTGGGTCTGCCCGGTAAACCCATGATGGCTGAGGAGTTGATGGTGGCAAGGGATATAAAGCTGGCGCGTTATACGGAATCGAAGCTGCACTTCACCGGTGTGAGCTCGCCCCGTTCGCTGGAATATATCCGCCGGGCGAAGGAATCGGGATTGGCCGTGAGCTGCTCGGTAACACCTTATCATCTCTATTTCACGGATGCCGAGCTGGTGAACTATGATACCAACCTGAAAGTATACCCGCCCTTACGGGATAAAGGGTCTGTAGAGTCTTTACGACAAGCCGTATTGGAAGGGTTGGTCGATTGTATCAGTTCGCATCATTTGCCACATGAATTTGACAGTAAGGTCCTTGAGTTCGAATATGCCAAAAACGGCATGACGGGTTTGGAGACAGCCTATGCTGTAGTCCAGACGGTGTTGCCCGGGTTGACGCCTGAGCGGATCGCCGACCTGTTCAGCTCCCAGCCGCGAAAATTATTCGGGTTGGAACAGCCGGGTATAAGCGAAGGACAGCCTTCCGTGCTGACCTTCTTTCATCCGGAAGGTCAGACCCAGCTGGAGGAGAAGAGCACCCGGTCCAGGTCGAAGAATAGTCCATTCTTCGGTGTGCGGTTGCAGGGAAGGGTTATAGGTATTCTGAATGGGGAAAAATTATCCTTAAACGAACCAGTCTAATGGCCCCTAAAAAAATTTCTATAGCCTTGCTTTTTGGTCTGATCGCTGCCGGAAGTATGATCCTGTTTATATTAGCGACTTATTGGGCCGGGCCAAAGGCCTTTGTCGGAGAGATCGCGTTTCTGAGTTATCTTATCGTCATTGGCCTGGGTGCGGCGGCAGCGCTGGTACAAAAAAAAGCAAACGGGGGCTGGCTCAGTTTCCAGGAGGCTGTTAAAACCTGTTTTACCGTATTCGTGCTGGGGCTGGGTGTAAGGAGCTTGTTTCCCTGGTTGCTGGTAAATGTCATCGACCCGCATTTCAAGCAATTGCTGTTGCCGGAGGCGCTCGCAAGGGCTGAAAAGGCCTACAGGATGTTTGGCATGCCCGAAGACCAGATCCGGCAGCAGATAGAAGCTGAAAAAGGACAGGACCCTTTTCAGCTGGGCAGCCTGTTGATGGGGCTTGCGCTGGCTTATATTGTACATTTCTTTGTCGCCTTGTTGATCGCGGCTGTCGTCAAACGGAAGAAGGAGCATATAAATTAAGTCTACGAATGGATATTTCAATAGTCATACCTGTCTATAACGAAGATGAGTCCCTGCCGGAGCTGTGCACCTGGATCGAGCAGGTGGTCAAGGCCAATGGATTGTCCTATGAGGTGATCCTGGTGGATGACGGCAGCACGGACCATAGCTGGGATACCATCGAGGAATTGAGGAGATCCAACCCGCATATCAAGGGCATTAAATTCCAGCGCAACTACGGGAAGTCGGCAGCGCTGAACGAAGGTTTCAAAGCAGCAAGCGGGGAAGTGGTGATCACCATGGATGCGGACATGCAGGACAGTCCTGATGAAATACCCGAATTGCGGCGGATGATCCGGGAAGAGAAATATGATATGGTCAGCGGCTGGAAGAAAGTACGCCATGACCCTGTCTCCAAGACCCTGCCATCCAAGTTCTTCAACTGGACGACGGCAAAGGTCAGCAATATTCCCCTGCACGATTTCAACTGCGGCCTCAAGGCTTACCGGAATAAAGTCGTCAAGAGTATCGAAGTATATGGAGAGATGCATCGCTATATTCCCGTCATAGCCAAGTGGTCGGGATTTAAAAAGATCGGTGAGAAGGTGGTCGAACACCGGGCGCGTAAGTACGGGTATACCAAGTTCGGGGGGCTGGGAAGGGGTCTAAAAGGCTTGCTGGACCTGGCGTCCATCACCTTTGTCGGCAAATATGGCAAACGGCCGATGCACTTTTTTGGTCCTTTGGGAGTAGTGTTTGGCCTGATCGGTTTTGGAGAAGTGATTTCCCTGGTGCTCCAGAAGTTTGAAAATATGAGCACGTTTACCCTAACGAATAAACCTTCTTTTTATATCGCCCTGACCTGTATGGTGCTGGGAACCCAGCTTTTCCTCACCGGGTTTATGGCGGAGCTGATCTCCCGGAATTCACCGGGTCGTAATACCTATCTCATCGAGCAAAAACTGGGCCTGGAACATTTATGAAGGGCTCCGTTATCATCATAGGTCCCGGGCATCCACTGCGTGGCGGCCTGGCTACTTTCGATCAGCGGCTGGCCACGGAGTTCATCCGGGAAGGGTATGAATGCCCTATCTATTCATTCTCCCTGCAATACCCGGACTTTCTTTTCCCGGGCACGACCCAATATTCCACCGAGCCGCCGCCGGAGGGACTGAATATTCTCTCCCGGATCAATTCCATCAATCCCTTCAACTGGTGGGCTGTCGGAGAAGAGCTGCGGCGGTTAAGGCCGGATATCATCGTGGTCCGCTACTGGCTGCCCCTGATGGGACCGGCGCTGGGTACTATCCTGCGACGGGTGCGGAAGAATAAGCACACCCGGATCATTGCCATTACGGACAATGTCATTCCACATGAGAAAAGACCGGGAGACAAACCCTTCACCCGATATTTCCTGAAAGCCAGTGACGCGTATATCACGATGAGTGAAAAAGTGATGTCGGACCTCCGGACCTTTGAGGCTTCCAAGCCGGCCCGGCAGGTATTACATCCGTTGTATGATAATTTTGGGGAGCCCATCCCGAAGCCCGCTGCCCGCACCCTCTTGCGGGAAAAGGGGGTGGAGATTGGCGATAAAGACCGGGTTATGCTCTTTTTTGGGTTTATCCGGAAATATAAGGGGCTGGATATCGCGCTGGAGGCGATGGCAGACCCCCGCATCCGGGACCTGGGCATCCGGTTATTGATAGCCGGCGAATTTTATGAGGACGCAGCTCCCTACCAGGAACAGATCGACCGGCTGGGCATCAGGGACCTGCTGCTGCTGCGTACCGACTTTATCCCGGACAGCGAGGTAAGGAATTATCTTTCTGCTGCTGACGCAGTGATCCAGCCTTACCGGAATGCTACACAAAGCGGGGTAACACCACTCGCCTACCATTTCGAAAAACCGATGATCGTCTCCAATGTAGGCGGGTTGCCCGCCCTGGTGCCGCATGAGCAGGTTGGGCTGGTGGCCGAACCGGAACCCCGGGCGATGGCGGACGCCATGCTGCGTTTCTATGCATTGGGAGAGTCTTATTTTATACCTGCGCTCCGTTCGGAAAAAGAGAAATATTCATGGAGCCGGCTGACCGCAACGATCGTAGAACTAAGCGCAAAATGATCCCATTTTTAAGCACATGTTAGACTGGAAAAAAATAGATCAGCACTGGACACTCTTCCTTGACCGGGATGGAGTTATCAATGTGGAGAAGGAAGGAAGTTATATCCTGCACTATGGGGAGTTTGTTTTTTATGAAAAGACCAGGGAAGCATTGAGGGTTTGTGCATCCGTCTTCGGACGTATCGTGATCGTAACCAATCAGCGGGGAGTGGGAAAAGGAATGATGACGGCGGCGGCCTTGCAGGATATACATGATAAAATGGTGGCGGAAGTGGTGCTTAACGGCGGGCGGATAGATCGTATCTATTATGCCGATTCGCTGGACAATGACCACCCTCTACGCAAACCTCAGGCGGGAATGGCCCATGCGGCACAGCAGGATTTTCCGGAGATCGACTTTTCCCGGAGTGTGATGGTGGGCAATAATATCAGCGATATGGAATTCGGCAGGAATGCGGGAATGTATACCGTTTTTCTAAAGACCACCAACCCGGAGCAGGAACTCCCCCACCCTGCTATTGACGTGGCCTTTAACTCTTTATACGAATTTGCAAAACATTTGCAGTTGGTTTGAAATTTTCATCTTTTATTCGCGTTGAAAACAATATGATGTTATCTACCAAGCGGAGCATGTTATGGATGGTACTGGTGGCAGGTATGTTGGGCGCCAGTTGGCAAAGCAGTGCCCAGCAGCCTATAACCTATGCCCGGAAAAAAGAGTTTCGCAAGCGGGAAGACTCCCTGAAGGTATTTGCGTATGATATTGTCAACGGGGAATCGGCTTCCGGGAGATTTCGTTCGGACAGCCAGTTTATCCGGTCGCTGGTGCGGACCTTGAAGCAGCCTTATTCTTTTTATTATCCCTTCGACTCCCTGCAAACGATTTCCCGGCTGTATGCGCCGGACAGTTCGTTCCGCATCTTTACCTGGCAATATAAAAAAGACGATTTTCTTTACCTGCAGGAGGGCGCTATACAAATGCGGCAGCCCGATGGCTCCTTAAAGCTCTTCCCTTTGTTCGATGTATCGATGTTCACCGGTAGACCCCTGGACTCGGTGCGGACAAGGCGAAATTGGATCGGGGCCATTTACTATAAGATCATCCAAAAGAGCTGGGAGGGGAAGAACTATTATACCCTGTTGGGCTTTGACGATTTTAGCCAGACCAGCAATAAGAAATGGATGGAGGTGCTGACGTTCAGCCCAGAGGGCGAACCGATATTCGGCGGGCCTTATTTTTCTTTCAAGGATGATTCTGTTCACAAGGCTCCGCAAAACCGTTTCGCTATCGAATACAAAAAAGAAGCGGGTACACATTTTAATTATGACCCTGATATGGATATGGTGGTTTATGACCACCTGATACCGGAAGGCGATCAGCCCGATAAAAAGGATACCTATATTCCGGATGGCGACTTCGAAGCCTTTCAGTGGAAGGATGGACATTGGTTGCACATCGAGCGGCAGTTGTTTAGCTATAAGCTAAAGGATGGACAATTCCCGATGGAGCAAAAGATGCTCGATGACCAGGGGAATGTCAATGAGCTGAAGCTGCAGGAGTTGACGGATAAGAATATTCAAAGTAAGAAAGGGGTGAAGCCGGCGGCGCCGGTGAAAAAGCCGGGACAATAAGGCCGGGTCAGTGATTCAGCAGCCGGTTCTTCGCGCGGATATATTCTTCTTCTGAAAGCGCACCTTTCATTTTCAATTCAAATAGTTTTTCCAGCTCTGCTGCGACCTGCGGGGTGGTGTGTGGGGCGCCGGTGGCGCCGCCGCGTGTGTCCATGACAGTCGCCATCTGCTGAGCCTGGTTGCCGTATTCCCAGTTCTTGTATTCGGACTGGGCGATGACAATGGTTTCCTGCAGGCGTTTGGGATGATTGACGTTTATATAGGTCGTAGCTCCTACCTGGGCTGCGGTTTGGATCACAACGTCCCCGTAACTAAAGATACGGCCCATGACCGATTGTTTGTAGGACACATTGTTGATCTTGTCCAGGGGACTTTCCTTTGCGAAGTGACTGAGCAAGCCGACTTCGTCGATGACCCGGAAGTTGGTGACTACCCAGATATTGGCGTTCCAGTTGGCATAACGGATCAGGAAATACAACAGTCCAAGTACCGCGGCAATCCAGCCATAGTGTTGGATAAAGCCTATAAAATAAGATGCGACCAGTCCTGCAATGGCGATGAGTACCGGAACAATAAGGGTGGTCCAGCTACCATGAGTGACCAGGAGAACTTTTTCTCCTTTCTGAAGCGAGGTGCGCATAAGTTGTATGGTTGTTTATTCATCGAGCTTCAGGACGGCTAAGAATGCTTCCTGGGGTACTTCTACGTTGCCGATCTGGCGCATCCTTTTCTTCCCTTCCTTCTGCTTTTCAAGGAGCTTACGCTTACGGCTGATGTCCCCGCCATAACATTTGGCGGTGACGTCCTTGCGGAGGGCGCTGATGGTTTCGCGGGCGATGACCTTGGCGCCGATGGCAGCCTGGATGGCGATGGCGAATTGCTGACGGGGCAGCAGCTCCTTCAGCTTCTCGCAGAGCTTGCGGCCGAAGTCCTGGGCGCGGCTGCGGTGGATGAGCGCGCTGAGGGCGTCCACCTTATCTCCGTTGAGGAGGATATCCATTTTGGCAATGTCGCTGTCGCGCCTGTCGATAGGGGAATAATCGAAAGATGCATATCCACGGGTCTGGCTCTTCAGTTTATCGTAGAAGTCGAAAACGATTTCCGTCAGCGGCATCTCGAAGATGAGCTCGACGCGGGTCGTCGTCAGGTAACTCTGGTTGAGCAGGTTACCTCTTTTACCCAGGCAGAGGGTCATGATATTACCGATGTATTCCGGTTTGGTGATGATCTGGGCCCGGATATAGGGTTCTTCGATACGATCGATCCGGGTCGGATCCGGCATTTCGGATGGGTTATTGACGATGACGACCTCCCCGTTATTGGTATGCGCGACAAAACTAACGTTGGGAACGGTGGTGATAACGGTCTGGTTGAATTCCCTTTCCAGCCTTTCCTGGATGATCTCCATGTGAAGCATGCCGAGGAAGCCGCAGCGAAAGCCAAAGCCAAGAGCCTGCGAGGTTTCCAGCTCATAGGTAAGGGAAGCGTCGTTGAGCTGGAGTTTGTCCATGCAATCCCGCAGCTCTTCAAAGTCATCCGTCTCCACGGGGAAGATGCCGGCGAATACCATCGGCTTGACCTCCTGGAAACCCTTGATCATTTCCCGGGTGGGATTATTCTCCAGGGTGAGGGTATCTCCTACTTTTACTTCTTTTGCGTTTTTGATACCGGTTATAATATAACCGACGTCTCCGGCCCTTACTTCGCTCTTCGGGGTGAGGGTCAATTTCAGTACGCCTACTTCATCCGCTTCGTAGGCCAGGTCGGTTGAGATAAACTTTACTTTATCCCCTTTCCGGAGGGTGCCGTTCAAAACACGGTAGTAGACAATGATGCCGCGGAAGGAATTGAACACGCTATCGAAGATAAGGGCCTGCAAGGGCGCTTCCGGGTCGCCCTTGGGGGCGGGTATCCGGGCCACGATGGCATCCAGGATCTCCTGTACACCAAGACCGGTCTTGGCACTGGCCAGGAGAATATCTTCCGGTTTGCAGCCGATGAGCTCGATGATCTGGTCCTTTACCTCTTCGACCATCGCTCCATCCATATCAATTTTATTGATAACGGGGATGATCTCCAGGTCGTTCTCGATGGCCAGATAAAGATTGGAGATGGTCTGGGCCTGGATGCCCTGGGTGGCGTCCACCAGCAGCAGCGCGCCTTCGCAGGCGGCAAGGGCACGGCTGACCTCATAGCTGAAGTCTACGTGTCCGGGGGTATCGATCAGGTTCAGGACATATTGTTGCCCCTGGTAGGGGTAATTGATCTGGATCGCGTGGCTTTTAATGGTGATGCCCTTTTCCCGTTCGAGGTCCATGTCGTCGAGTACCTGGGCTTGCATGTCCCGTGCGGAAACGGTGTTTGTCATTTCCAGGAGCCTGTCTGCCAGGGTACTTTTTCCGTGGTCGATGTGGGCGATAATGCAAAAATTCCGTATATTTTTCATTCGCTGCAAATCTACGCAAATAGGCAGCGTGTAAAAAGTCTTATTTTCACACAAATTCCCGTCATGAAGTGGTTGTTGATCGGCTTCATTGTTTTGCAGGTAGGGGTCGATCTGGCCCATTCCGTCACCGCCTTTCCTTTTGTACACTATGGGATGTTCTCCGAATCATTTGCCCGGCCGGACAGCCTTGCCGTTTTCGAGATTACCGTTGACGGCAAGCTTCTGGAAGCCAGGGATTTCAGGGTGTATCGCTGGGATATGATGCAGGTTCCGCTGGCGGGTTTTGAACAGCAGCAATTGACCCATGACTTTGCCTTTGACAAGGACAAACTGGAGGCAGGTTTCTCGTTTGTCGGGGCTGCGGGTCTCTTTCAGGCTGTTTCCCCCCGGCTCGACAATACAGGGTCGGTAACGGCGCAGTTTCCGGGCTGGTATAAAGCCTATCTTTCCGGCTTGCTGGGGCGTCCCATCCGCACGCTGCGGGTTGACAAGGTTTGGTACCGGTATGGCAATGGGCAATTGCAACTTTTACGGAAGGAACCCCGGATAAACAGTTAAGCAGTAACAAGCATGAACTATACCCACGACAAAAGAACCCTGCTTTTCGTCTATTTTGCGTTTTATTATGCCGTTTTCCTGTTCTTTTTCATCGATCACCGTCTTTTATCCCAATACCAGCCTGTTTTTTTCAATTACAACCGGGATCTGACGGAGTTGGCGCTTATCGCGACCGGGATCCCAAAGTGGATGATCGCCCATCCCCGGAGTTTTGTACTGGCGGATGGGCTTGCGCTGTCGGCTCCGGTTGTCCTGCTGGGTTATGTTATCCGGAAGGGACGGTTTTCTTTGCTCCCGGGTATATTTTTCAGTTTCTGCCTGGGGTTATACCTGTTGCTGGCGAATATCTTCTGGCAGGTGCACTATGAACCTTTCATCCTGTATGTATTGCTCTCGTTTGCCTTCTGGACAAACCGCGAACAGCGTTTTTATACGGTGCTGGCCGGCTGTCGTTATTATTTTCTATACATCTTTACCTCGGCTGCGGTCTGGAAAATAATGCGGGGCGCCGTGTTCAACGGAGAGGAAATGAGCCGGATCCTGCTCCTGCATCATAGCGACCTGCTCAGCGGCCCATGTGACTCGCTGTCCTGCAGGGCCTATTTCTACCTGATCGGTCATCCGGTTTTGTCCTGGTGGTTATACGCGGCGGGGGTGCTGTTGGAAATGTCTTTTGTCATAGGTTTTTTCACCAGGCGGTGGGACCGGGTGCTGTTGGGGTTGGCGGTTTTATTTGTAGCGGCCGATCTGCTGGTGATGCGAATTCCATACTGGACGGTATTGATGGGGGGAGTGACACTGTGGATCGGATCCCGGTCCCGTCCCGCCCGATCCGGGATCGTTATCTATGAGACGACACACCACGAGAACCTGCCGGCCCTGCTTGACCTGAGCGAGGCGCATTTCAACCGGGTTGCCATCTTTCTCCGGGCGCTGTCCTACGAAAATCTCTCCGGGCAGGACAGTCCGGCCGAACGCTGGCCCGGGACGGAGTTTATTGTCCAGGAGAAAGACTGTCCAAACCGGGTGTTTATCCGGCGGATGTTTTCCTTTCTAAAAAAGGAGGGATTCAGCCACCTCCACCTGAGTACGCTGGATAACAACCTGCTGTTTTTTGCCTTTAAGTTATGGAGCAACGGGGATGTGCACGTCAGCCTGACGGTGCACGAGGTGAACGAATACCTTGCCAGATCATTTTCTTCTTTGCGTGATGTTACGGAATCATTGGCGAAGCTGTTTTTGCACGGGCGGATCCGGCATCATACGATGTTTCTGCCAGCGATGGCTGAACGTTTTCAGCAGCGGATGCCGGGGACGGTTGCGGTGTTTATACCTTCCCGTTTTTACAAGGCCCCTGCGCCCGGCCTGGCAGAGGCATCGGGATCACCGAAAGCTGACCGGCCTTTTCGGGTGGTTATCCCGGGATCGGTGGACGCCAATCGCCGGGCCTATGAAGATGTAGTGTCATTTTTTACAGCCTGGGCAGAACCACACCGGCCGGTCGATCTGGTTATCCTGGGAGACAGCCATTCCAGCTATGGGGCAGGCATCGTCGCGCAGCTGCAACGACTGGAATCTTCTTTCTTCAAGCTCATTCATTATAAGGGTTATATACCGCAACCGGTGTACGAGCAGGAGATCAAAAGCGCCGACCTCCTATGGAGTCCGCTAAAAGTTAATAAAATAAGCAGCCGGAATAGCCCGGAGACATATGGACAGACGACAGCCAGCGGACTGACGGCCGACCTGCTCCTGAATCATACACCGGCTTTGGCGCCGGCAGGATTTGAATTGCCCGGGCCTTTCCAGCCGGCGCTGCTCACCTACTCTTCTCCCGCGGAATTGAAAAGCATCTTTAGCCGGCTGTTGGAAGACCCTAACTATGTCTTCGGTCTCTCCAGGCAGATACATACGGCCTTCTCCTACTTTGTAAAAGAGAATTTCAGTGCAAATTTTCGGTTATTGACGCGGCCTGATCAAGGTTCTCCCCTATCCACGGAGCCTGACCAGGAAAGTAAAAAAGGGTGACCGTATCCCGCAAAGCCGCCAGGTGACAATTGCCAGCAGGAGATTGTAGCTCAGGCTGCCGATGAGGATAGCCATCGCGCCGCCGGTTATGCCGGCCACCGGAATAAGCAGGCGGCTGGCGACTACCAGGACGACCACGTATACCAGCAGGCAGCCGGCCGAATACTTCTCGCGATCCTGCATCATGAGAATGGTATTGGCCGGGCCAAAAAAAGAAAAGAGAAACTGTGCCAGGCTGATATAGAGCAGCGCGGTATAACCCGTTTCAAAGTCCTGTCCAAACCAATGCAGAAAGAACCGGCCCGCGATGATATTCAGCAGCAGCAGGGGAATGCTGAGCAGGGTCATCAGCTTGTTGCTTTCGCTAAAGATGGATTGCGTATAGGCTGTACCGGTAGCCACATGCCGGGCGAACAGCTGGGGCAGGACGGTATGCATGAGGAAGAAGGGGAAAATCAAGAGGTCGGCAAAACGATAGCTGATATTAAAAATGCCGATTGCAGCCTCGGGAGCGAACCAGGGCAGGATCAGCATGGTTATCTTCGTGCTCAGCAGATTCATGAGGCTGATAAAGAAAAACCAGAGGGCCTTACCGGACAGCTTTTCGGCGGGTAGTTCCGGCGAAGCCGGCTCCTCGTATTTTTTACTCTTTTGATAGACCAGGTATAAAACGAGGAGACTGCAAATTCCTGTTGCGACGGTAGCCGCCAGGACCAGCTTTTTGCTGTCCAGGACATTGTCGGGACCCGTCAACCCGCGAAATACCATTACGAAAAAGATGAGCAATAAGGGCCGGCCGATCTTTTCCACGAGCTGACTGAGCCGGATATGATTCAGCGCCTGTAAGATCATTTGATTCAATGCCAGGCAGGCGGAAAAATATACTGTTGCCGACGCCAGCACGAACAGCGGGCGATGTTCGCTCAGGGTCTTGATGGGGAATACGTAAATGACTGCCAGGAACAGTACGCTCACTCCGATAGCCGCAGCGAGGATGAATTTATTAGCGGCACGCACCAGTCTTTGGACTTTCCAGCCTTGCCGGTTTCCGATGTATTTCGGCAGCTGCGCCAGGACAAGGTCGTCACGGCCCCCCATCACGATGACGGAAAGGATGCTGACCCAGTTGAATACGTGCACATAGCGGCCGTAAGCCGTCGGGTCGGAAGAACGCACTATCCAAATGCCCGATAGGAAAACCAATAGGATAGAAACGCCCTGGATCAGGAAGGAATACACCGTCCCGCGGATGATCTTTCCACGGTCGGCCTCCGTAAGACCGCTGCCTAAATACCGGGCTATCCGCGGTGGGATCATTTTAGCGATCGGATGATGGAAATGAAGTCAGCCGCGACTAAAGAAGCGCCGCCTACCAGTCCGCCGTCCACATCGGGGGAATGGAACAATTCTTTGGCGTTGCCCGCTTTTACGCTGCCGCCATAGAGGATGGAAATGCTGTCGGCCGTCGCCTGGTCGTATTTAGCGGCAAATATGGCGCGGATATGCGCGTGCATTTCCTGGGCCTGGGCGACGGAAGCCGTTTTGCCGGTGCCGATGGCCCAGATGGGTTCATAAGCGATGACGATCTTTCGTATCTCGGTTTCGGAGAAATGAAAAAGGGATTCTTTCAGCTGGGTCTCTACAAATCCTTCCTGGGCGCCAACTTCACGGATGCTTAGGGTTTCTCCGCAGCAGAAGATGGGCGTGATATCGTTTTCCAGGCAAAGCGTCACTTTTTGCGCAAGTGACGCATTTCTTTCGGAAAAATATTCTCTTCTTTCGCTATGTCCCAGCACGCAGTGGGTGATATTGATAGACCTGAGCATTTCTGCAGAGACTTCCCCGGTGTAGGCGCCCGACTTTTGATCAGAGCAGTTTTGGGCGGAAACGAAATAGTTTTTCTTACCGGCGAGTTTTTGAGCCGCCATTATCAGGTAGGGAAAGGGTACGGCAAATATCGCCTGCTGATGGTCGGACAGGGTTATGTTTTCTTTCAGGATGGCATCCAGCAATTCTTCTCCCTGTTGGTAAGTAAGGTTCATCTTCCAGTTCGCAGCGGCAATTTGTAGTCTCATTGATTATTTTTTACGACGGGCCCGTAGCCCATTTTACAAGGCCCCAAAAATATGTTTTAAAGTCAGTATTTCGGTATCGTTGAGGGATTGATTTTTTAGTTTCTTCCAGTTGTCGATATCCCGGAGCGCCTTGTCCAATTTGTAGCGGTGGTGATATCCCCAGCTAAAATCGGGGATGTATTTGGGCGGTGTTTCCCCTTCGCCGAATATATTACAGCCAATACCGACGACGGTGCCGGTGTTAAAGGAAGTGTTGATGGCGGCCCGTGAATAGTCTCCCATAAGCAGACCGCATTTCGGTCCGGCGTTGATGTATTGGCCTGATGCGGGGTGCCAGACTCTGACATCACCCGCATTGTTTTTTAGATTGGAAGCGGATGTGCCGGCGCCAAGGTTACACCATTCACCGATGACCGCGTCCCCGAGATACCCGTCGTGACCCTTGTTGGAGTAACCGAAGAAGACGGTATTCTTAATTTCTCCGCCGGCCGTGCTGTAAGGGCCGAGAGTGGTGGCTCCATAAATCTTCGTCCCCATCTTGACGATAGAACCTTCACAGGCGGCAAAAGGGCCGCGTATCAGTGAACCTTCCATTATCTCGGCGTCACGGCCGATGTAAATGGGACCGGTAGAGGCGTTGAGCACGCAGTGGTGTAAGCGGGCGCCTTCCTCGATGAAGATGTTGTCGGGTCTTATAACTTCTACCGATTCCGGAATAGGTTGCGACTTCCCCTGTGCAGCGAGAATGGTAAAGTCCATGGTCAGCGCTTCCGCATTGTACCGGAAGATGTCCCATGGATAGCGGATGATCCGGGCCTGGCTAAGCACGAGGCTGGCTGCTTCCCGTGTAAGCGGCTGCCCGATCATCTCCATATAAATGGATGCTATCAACTGTGGTGTCGGCAATATATTGGCCGGCAATGCGGCGTCCGATCCACCGCTGACAAGCTCAAACATATCCTTACCCAGCATCAGCTCCCATTTCTCCCGGAAAGTGAATATCCCCATCCGGATATCGAGCACCGAACGCGTCGACGTGAATGGACGGAGATCATCGATGCAGGAGGTTTCTTCCAATAAGAGAGTGTCCATAGGATAAAACTACATTATTTGCCCGTTGCGGGATGGTGATGGGCAAAAAAAATCCCCTCTCATGAGGGGACAATTCAGTAATAAACGCAGGCAGAAAAATAATCGGCGTTAAATTATTCGGCTTTCTTCGCGTAGCGTCTCTTGAACTTATCGATCCTACCGGCAGTATCCACGAGGACGTTCTTACCAGTAAAGAAGGGATGAGAAGTATTTGAAATTTCCAATTTGATCAGGGGGTATTCGTTACCGTCTTCCCATTTGATAGTTTCCCTGGACTGAGCAGATGATTTGCTCAGGAAGCTTATGTTGTTGCTCATATCCTTGAAGACAACGGGCCGGTAATTTGCCGGGTGGAGACCTTTTTTCATAACTTGTTCTGTTTAAAGGTTGTACGGATTTGGCCGTACAAATTTTTATTGGACCGGGGTCCATTTTTAATTAAGGGTGCAAAACTATGCATTTTATGCAGGTGAACCAAATAATTTATGGGCGAGCCGCTGCCCTAACTGCGCATAGTGGCTGCCCTAACTGCGCATAATGGCCGCCCTAATCGCGCATATTGATGTATTGCAGGGCTATTCCCAGGTTGGCGCCGTTGCAGAGCTTGATAACAGCCTGTAAATCATCGATTTTTTTGCCAGTGACCCGGACCAGGTCGTCCATGATCTGGGACTGGACCTTCAGGCCGGAGTCCTTGATCAGCTTGACGACCTTTTTGGCATCCTCCTGTTTGAGCCCATTGCGGACCGGCACTTCCTGGCGGGTGACTTTTCCGCTCGGGTATGGATCTTTGCTCATATCGTAGACCAGGGGATCAAGGCCCTGTTTCATGGAGCGGCTGATCAATACATCGGTGATCTGTTTGATCTTCATTTCGCTTTCTGCTTCCAGGTCGAGCTTCATATCTTTTTTATTGAGATCGATCTTGACGGGAGAGTTTTTGAAGTCAAACCGGTTGGTGATTTCTTTTTTTGTGACATTGACGGCATTGTCCAGGACCTGCGGGTCCACTTTGCTAACGATATCAAAGGATGGCATAATATGGAGTTGTGAGGCAAATGTAATAAAAAGCCCCATCCGGCGATGGGGCTTTTTATTAATTATTACCGCCTGTCTTCACGCGGCCTTCTTCTTCACCGGCGCCACTATTATGTCTTCTACCTTCCATGCCTTTAAGGGGTTTGCCAAAATTATAGGTAAAAGTCATTGCTACCTGGCGGCTATCCCGGTGGTTGCTGAAGGTCGCTTCCGTTTGCTGGAAGTTGATATATCCTTTGGGTTTGTTGGTATAGAAGATATCGCGGATGGCCAGTTTTAGACTGCCTTTGTCTTTGAGTATCTTTTTCGAGACGGCTGCCGATCCCTGTCCCAGGGGTTGGATGACGACCTGGCCTTCTACGCCCTTGGTGCGATAGAAGCCCGAAATTTCTCCCCCCCACCCTTTGGAGAAGCTAAACTGGTTATTGAGGTTAAGCAACAGCGTAGTCGCATCCACATTGATGTTCTCTCCATAAAGCATACCGCTGAACTTATTGTAGTTGAGATTGCTGTATAAGATAGCGGTCCACCACTTCGATACGGACATCTGTGCGCTTACCGATATACCGGCGTTCTGACGCCTGCCGATGTTACCGTTGCGAACGATCGTGGCATGTCCGGATTGTTCAAAGGTCTCGGAGAAGAAATTTTGGGTATAGCTATAGTTCAGGGTCGTTGTCAGGAAATGATGATAAGTATGGGAGAACTCTACGTTCTGCGTATACTGGGGCTGGAGATAAGGATTGCCGGCCTGGTAAGTATACTGGTCCAGGAAGAAGAGGAACGGATTGAGGTCCTGGTAAGCCGGCCGGTCGATACGGCGGCCATAGTTGAGGGTAAGCTGGTTTTTTTCGTTGACCTCATAGCTCACATACAGAGTCGGGAATAGGTTGACATAACTGCGCCGGAAAGAAGAATCTTTGTTTATCACCGAGCTACTATTCCCCAGCTGGTGACCGGAGTAATTGGTGTTTTCCACTCTCAGGCCTGCCTGGAGACTCAGCTTCTTGAATTGTTTAGTCATATTCACATAGCCGGCGTTGACGTTTTCCCGGTAGAGAAAATGGTTGGTTTTGGTGGTATCCACTTTTGAAGTATGATTGGCCGGGTTGAGATTGAAGTAATTGGCAGTATTGTCGGTGTTGACATAGCTAAATTTCAGGCCTGCTTCCAGCTTATAGCCTTTCGCCAGCGGACGCGTATAGTCCGTTTTGAACGTATAGATATTGATAATGCTGGGCAGGTTGCCGGTGAGGACGGTTTCGTTCTTCTTCACCATATCCGGTGTATAGGTAATGTTATCGAAATATTGATCGCTCCCCGAAGAATAACGGACATAGTCCAGATCGGCAGTCAGCTCGCGACCGGCAGAATCAAACTGGTGGCGGAAGTTGAGGTTCGTAGAAAGGTTTTTCCAGGTCGTGGTATTGGTGCTGGGTGAGTAGACGAAAGAGTCTACCGTATAGTGGGAATTCATCAGCTGGATATTGCTGGAGGAACGATTATCTTCCTTATTATGGAAGCCGCTGACCACAAACCCGACCGTGGTTTTAGACGTCAGATAATAGTCCATCCCCAGTTTGAGGTTCATTTCGGGGTTGAGGAAGTGCATTTGCGTACCCTGGGTGAAGATAGAATTGACGGTCTTTGCGTTGCTGTCAAGGTATTTGCGGGTAATGTCCAGGTGCTGAAAACCTTCCCAGCGGGAATAACCCCCGTTTACAAAGAAGTTGGCTTTCCCGTCGCGATAGTTGAGATTAAAGCTGCCGCTGGGTTTGGGATAAACGCCCTGCGTATGGGTAAGATTCACGTTGCCGTTGAATCCTTTCATTTTATTCTTTTTTGTTTTGATGTTGATGATCCCGGAGTTACCGGAAGCGTCGTATTTGGCGGAGGGATTGGTCATGATCTCGATCTGGTCGACCGCGGAAGCCGGCAGACTGCGGAGATAGCTGGCCAGCTGGGATGCGGAAAGATAGGTAGGCTTGTTATCGATCATGATCGTGACCCCCTGTTTTCCTTTCAGGCTGACATTATCGTCTTTGTCCAGCGTCACACCCGGGGATTTTTCCAGAACGTCCATGACGGTGGAACCGGCATTAGAGGGGGAAGCGTCCACATTGACGATGGTGCGGTCGGCTTTCTGTTCGATCAAGGGCTTCTTACCGACTACGGCTACAGCTTTAAGGCTGGTCGTAGCGGCGGCTAATACCATTGGCGGCAGATTTTGCGCGGCATGGGCGCCGGACAATTCAACCGATGGGGACCAGGCGGAGCTATAACCGACCGAAGTGGCGGATACAAGATATTTACCGGCAGCGAGGTGGTCGAAGCTGAATTGTCCTGTTTTGCCGGTAGTCGTCACTTTGAGCCGGGAAGAATCTTTGGCATTAAGTAAGGTAATGGTAGCCGATTCGACGGGTTGTCCATTGGAGTCTCCTATCCGGCCTTCTATTTTCCCGGGAGTTTGGGCAAGACCGCGAAGGGAGAAGCTGGTAAGTAAAAGGGCAGCTAATAAGGCGTGGGTGTTTCTCATAACTATATTTAGTACTGTTTTTTGACTACTACGACACAAAGATTGGTACTTTGTATTACATAGATCATTGTTTTATGTTGGAAGGCCGATTTCATTGATAATTGGTAGTCCTTTATTTGTTTTAGAATTTGGGAAAGGGGGCTAAGCGATACGGACACAAAAATACCGGGGCTATCTTTTGCCGGGAAGTTTACTTGACCTGAGTTCGGATTTCGGTGACGATTGGATAATCCACCTCTTTAAGACGCAGGAAGCTAAGCCAGGTTACAGCTATCCAGGCTCAAGTGATAAGAGGGGAAATTGGTGGACGGGCGGTATTTACCCTTCAGTGGGGATTGGTGGTGGATGATGATGGGGTTGGTCCGGTCCGTTGGGCGGCGCGTTTACGGAAGATATAAATGAGTCCACCGGAGATAACGAGGCCGGAGGAGATAAGTTCGGCCTGGGTGGGATGGAGGCCGAAGATGTTGTATTTGCTATTTACCCGGATGTTTTCAACTAAGAAACGCTCGATACCATTGAGGACCAGGTAGAGGGCAAAAAGGGTTCCGGGTATGGTCAGGCGTTTGCGGAAATACCATAGTATGAAGAAAAGCACCAGACAGGTAAGAGTTTCATAGAAAGGAGTGGGGAACACGGGAATCGGCAATTGGCTACAATATTGGCCTTCACAGCCTGGAATCCGGGCACCTTCATTGATGACATTATGGGGATAAGGATAGGCAAAGAGCCAGTCCGGGAGGAAGGAAGGCGCTTTGACGCTGAGATGGGGCACTTTGTCGAGGCTGCCGAACTGAGGCAGATAGACTTCTTTGTATTGTTGGATAATGCGTTGGTAGTCACCGGGGTTTGCCGGGGTTGCCTTGCCTCCGATAGTGGTTATATAGGCGCTGTTGGGTATACCCCAATCGCCGTCGCCGGATACCTGGCAGCCGATGCGGCCGATGGCGTAAGCCAGCATAAGACCAGGAGCAGTGGCATCATTCAACTGCCAGAAACCAATGCCATTTTTCTTTGCATACCACCAGATAGCCAGGGCAGCACAAATCAATCCGCCATAAAAAGTAAGCCCGCTAAAACCTATTAATGAAGCGATGGGATCTTTAATGAAATCATCCCAGGTTTCGAGGCTGTTGAAGACTTTGGCGCCTAAGAATCCGAAAATGAAGGCGAAGATGGTCAGATCCCCTACCCGATCGTGCGGCCAGATGCGTATTTTCTTTTCCTGCGGCTGGGGCAGCTTCTGTTTGTTTTTTTCGTACCATTTCAGCCCGGCCAGGATGATTCCCAGTGCCAGGCCGGCAGGCAGGCTGCCTTCTCCGGAGAGAATGAAATCCTGGACATTGGCGGTAAGCGGGCTGGAAGAGATAAAGAGACCGACAAGTTTAAATCCCAATAAAAAGCCCATGATAAAATTCAGGGCCAGTTCGGTGGGACTGGCAGGCTTGCCGACCCAAACCATTTCCTCACGGTACTGTAATAATCCTTCCCTTTCCTTTCGCATCAATTCCCGGGTTAATGTAACAGCGGCGGCAATGAAAGATAGGGCTACGAAAAAACCGAAAGAATTGACAAAACGCAAAAAAGGTAAAGAAATTCCGAATAAATCCTTGAGAGCGAAATATAGGTTGGGATACATAATCTGTTAGGCAGCTTCATTGCTGCCTACAAACCTACATTATAAATATTAAATAGACCAAGAATAGATACAGGGCAGATAAAATGCGGTTTTCCCCGCCCGAACTCGTGGACCCTTAATGGTTTAAGGAACAAAGTCAATTCACCGCCAAAAATATTTTTTCCACACATACTAAAATCTGGGGATTCGAGTTCCACAAAAGTGTTCCACGGGGAACACTTTTCCGCCAAAAGTCTTGTGAATAGTGTATTCTATAGCTTATCCACGAATGTGGATATTCTCCCACAGTAAACCAGGATATTAACATGCCGTGTGCAGTATCCACACAAAAAAAAACCCTCCTGCGAAAACGCAGGGGGGTATATTACTATGAACAAAGATGATCAGCAGTATTCGTCGAACGCAGCGATCAGGTTATGAGCAATCAGCTGAGCAGGACGGCCTTCAATCTGATGACGTTCGATCATATGCACCAGTTTTCCATCCTTAAACAAGGCAATCGCCGGAGAGGAAGGGGGATAAGGGAGCAGATGTTCGCGAATCTTGTTTATGGCTTCCATATCGAAACCGGCAAAACTGGTAGTCAGATAATCCGGTTTTTTCCCGCTATTGGCTACAGCCATCAACACGCCGGGGCGCGCCGAACCGGCTGAGCAGCCGCAAACTGAGTTAACCATTACAAGAGTGGTCCCTGTTTTTTGAAGTTGATTATCGACTTCATTGGAGGAGAGTAATTCCTGAAAACCGTTGTCGGTCAGTTCCTCCTTCATCGGCAATACTATTTCCTGTGGATACATTGTTTTATTGAGATTTTTTAATACTAATAATACACAAAAATAGATAAAAAGTTCAATTGCTGGTAAAATCGCGGTTTCGGTCGGTTTCGGGTGGCTTCGGCGGGCGGATCGGAAATTATGGCGGTAAAAAATGAGGCGAAGTGCTATTGTGTCAGCAGAATGGGGTGCGAATAGGTCAGAATTTCCTGAAAAGATGCTTTTTGGCCAGATGGTATATGGTTTGATCCCTCTTCTCCGTCAAACAAAATTACTTAACTCAAATAAGCATTACTATGACACTCGTAAAAGTAAACAACAATGGCCAGAAGAGCCTTTCCAGCTTTGTAGATGAGTTCTTTCAGGGTTTTCCTGCAGGATTGGGCCGCGAAGAAAGTTACGGTTTTCCTCCGGTAAACATTCATGAAACGGCTGATGCCTATCATTTGGAACTCAGCGCCCCGGGTCGGAGCAAAGAAGACTTCAAGATCGCTGTGGACGGTGGTCAACTGACCGTCGGTTTTGAAAAGAAGGAAGAAAGCAAGACTGAAGAATACAAAACCATCCGTAAAGAATTTTCCTTCAAGAGCTTCAAACGCAGCTTTAACCTGGATGATCGCATCGATAGCAATGGCATACAGGCTAAATATGAAAACGGTGTTTTGAAACTGTTGCTGCCTAAGAAGGAACAGGTAAAGGAAAGCACCAAACAAATTACTATTCAATAAGCGAATGATAAGATTCGGTTTATAAGCAGTTGGTTGGTTTTGGTTGAATATGTGAGGCTGGCCCGAAAGGTAAAACCCTGGGCCGGCCTCTTTTTTTATATTTTTATCCACTAAAACTGCTAAAATGTTGAAATTGATAGATTTTAAATTTTCCCTTCAGATGCGGTCTTTCTACAGATTGTTTTAATTTCGGGCTTCGTTAACCCCAAAATTGGACGGAGTCCAGTTAAAAACATTAGATATAATTCATCCAAGAATATGATTAAACCTTCGAGCGTTATCAAGCTTTGGCTATTCGTATTGACAGGCATGATGTTTTTCCACGAAGGGTTTTCTCAGAATCCTACGTTCCGGGTGCCGCTGCAGTTATCGGATACTGCAGGACAAGGAGATACTGCGTTGCGTATCCGCAACCTGAATCCTTATTTTACTTTACACGTAGACTCGACGCTGAGTTACCAGTTGGAGATCAATAAAGACCCCAGCCGTTATTTCTTTTACCTGAGAAATGCACCGGTAGGGTTAAAGATCAGAGAGAATGGATTATTGACCTTTAAAGCAGACAAGTCTTATTTCCTTTCCGGTAAGCTAAAATACGATTACGAATACAAAGTAAACGTCGGCGTCCAGAATCTAAATAATCCCAAAGAACGGATAGACACTTCCTTTACCCTTGTTTTCTTTACCACAGAGATTATTCCTTCACACGTGAAACCCACAGTGAGCAACGTATTATATATTGAGGAGGGGGATTCGATCAGTTTCCGCGTGCAATGTGAAACAGGCACCTACCCTATCGAAAGCATCAATTTCTACTCGAACATTCCAATCAAGACCAGTTCAAATATAAAAAACTGCAATGATGACTTTTCCTGGTCAGCACCCTTTGATTTTGTCAAAGAGACGGACTCTGCCAAGCAAAAACTGCTTATACTTTATTTTGTCGGCACCAACAAGGTCTTTATGCGGGATACGGCGATCATCAGGATCTATGTAAAGGATGCGCTGAACTATCCTTATATGAAGGGCGATTATGAGCTGGCCGTTAGAAATGTCAACACTTATATCCTCCGGTTGAAATACGCTTTCTTCCAGCTGGATAAAAAGGTAAAGAAGACCAAAAATACCCGTACGAATTTCGATATGACCACAGCCACCAGCGCCCTGGGCGGGACCATTTTCTCGGCTCAGCCCAGCCAGAGCGCCAAGACGACAGGCACCATCCTGCCCAGCGTGGGTGTAGCCCTGGTACCCGTGAAAGAAACGGTGGCGCCTCCCCTGACTGCCGAACAGAATCAGGCGGGTTTGATACGGTCTTCCATCAAACGCCTGGATTATACGCTGCGCGACAATGCGCTGGTAGGGGAAAAAGACCCTGAAATCGTCAAAAAGATCGGCAATTTGAAGAATGAATTAAAGCAGACCCAGGTTCAGCTGATCGATGTACCGCTGGAGGAAACCAGCAGCATGACGGAAGAGCAGCTGAATGCTTATTTTGACAACCCCAAAGTCAATAAGAAATACCGGTTGAAGAGGCACTAAGTGCGGCAAGCATCCACCCCGCAGTACCTGAGCTGTCCTTTATAATAGAGGTCCGGGCATTCGGGGCTGTAGCAGGCTATTTAACCGATTTACATATACCCCAGGATCTTCAACATGCTTTGGGCAGTCTGCTCCTTGGCATAAAGCCAATCCGTCAGCTTTCCGTTCTTGTCATAGCCTACGATAACATGCTTGGGACTCGGAATCAGGCAGTGTTTGATCCCGCCATACCCGCTGATCTGGTCCTGGTAAGCGCCGGTGTGGAAAAAGCCCACGTACAAAGGCTCGCCATTGGCTGCTTTGGGAAGGAACACTTCATTGATATGCTCTTCCGAATCATAATAGTCATGGCTGTCGCAGGTGATGCCCCCTAATACAACACGCTGGTACTCAACATCCCATTTATTGACAGGCAACATAAGGAAGCGTTCGCCGATGCCCCAGGTATCGGGTAGCGTCGTAATAAAAGAAGAGTCGATCATATACCAGATCTCCCGGTCGTTCTGCATTTTCTGACCGATGACGCTATAGATATGCGCCATGCTCTCCCCTACCGTATAACTGCCGAACTCGGTGAAGATATGAGGCATCGGCACATTGTTCCGCTTGCAGGCTTTTTTGATATTACCGACGATCTCGTTGATCATGAACTGGTAATCGTATTCAAATCCCAGGGAATGTTTGATGGGGAATCCGCCGCCGATGTTGATCGAATCCAATTCGGGACAGATCTTTTTAAGCTGGCAGTAGAGGTTGATGACCTTGTTCAGCTCGCTCCAATAGTAGATATCGTCCTTGATGCCTTTGTTGAGGAAGATGTGGAGCATCTTCAGCTGGAAGCGGTCTTCGTTGCCTTCGATCTTGTCCACATAGAATTCCAGCACGTCGCGGGCGCGGAAGCCAAGCCGGGAAGTATAAAAGGGAAAGTTAGGCTCTTCTTCCGCCGCAACACGGATACCCAGCTTAAAAGGCACTTTTACCGAGCGTTTGTACTGTTGCAGCTCATCCTTATTATCCAGGATGGGGATCACGTTCTTAAACCCGCCGTTCAGCAGGGAAGCGATCCTGCTGGTATAAGGCTTTTGCTTGAAGCCATTGCAGATGATGTAGGTGTCTTTTGTGATCTTCTTACGCTGGTAGAGCTTCTTGATGATCTCGATGTCGTAAGCATACGAGGTTTCCAGGTGTATATCGTTCTTCAATGCCTCTTCTACGATGAAGGAAAAATGAGAGCTCTTCGTGCAGTAACAATAAAAATATTTGCCATCATAACGATGCTTTTTCATCGCAGTGGCAAACAGCTTTTTCGCCTTGTTGATCTGGCTGCCGATCTTGGGCAGGTAGGTCAGCTTCATCGGCGTACCATACTTGTCAATGAGGGCTTTTAGGTCGAGGCCATTAAATTGTAAGTAGTTGTCTTTGACTTCGAATCCGTCTTGTGGGAAGTTAAAGGTCTGCGTCACCAGGTCGGTGTACGTATTGTTCATTGACTGATCCAGTGTATTCAATATTAATGGTTATGAGAGTGCCTTAAAGATATTTCCAAAAAAACTATGCAAAAATGAAGGTTTTTGTACAATTGGGGAAATAAAAAAAGAGCCCCCGAATTGGTAAAAATTGGAGGGCTCTTTTCTTATATAAAATCTTTTACCTAACTGCGGCTACCAGCTGCTTGAAAGTATCCGGCTCGTTCATCGCGAGGTCGGCCAATACCTTGCGGTCGAGACCGATACCTTTCTGGCTCAGCATATGGATGAAAGCGGAGTAAGTAAGGCCTTCGGCGCGGACAGCGGCGTTGATACGGGCGATCCACAGCGTGCGGTATTCTCTTTTCTTTAATTTACGGCCGACATAACGGTATTGAAGACCCTTCTCCAATACGTTTTTGGCGACGGTGTATACATTCTTGCGTTTGCCGTAGAACCCTTTTGCCTGTTTGAGGATCCTTTTCCTGCGTGCCCGGGAAGCGACGGCGTTGACTGAACGTGGCATATCTAACTAGTTTGAAAATTAATAATAGTGAAGTAATCTACCCAATAAGATGCGGCTGCAGCTTATTTAAGCCTTAATAAACGTTTTACGAAATCCAGGTTCGCCGGAGCGACTTGGCCTTTCTTGGCCATCAGGCGCTTGCGCTTCTTGGATTTCTTAGTAAGAATGTGACGTTTAAACGCTTTTTGGAAGGTGATCTTACCCGTGCCAGTCACTTTAAACCTCTTTTTGGCACTTGAATTGGTTCTAACCTTAGGCATTTTGAATGCTTTTTGCATGATACCCTGCTGGCGGGTCCGCACAGGCGAACCACTTATGGAGCCGTTTGGGCTATTGTCCCTTTTTGGTAAGGGAGTGCAAAGGTAGGCTAAGAAAGCTAAAAACCGCACAAAATGCGCGGTTTTTTTAATTTTTATACTTAGAGAGCGCTTAGGAGGCCGCTCCCTTTTCTGTCTTCTTTTTCTGGGATTTAGGCGCCCAGATCGCCAGCATACGCTTACCTTCCATCTTCGGCATGCCTTCCAGCACACCCGCATCGCCCAGTCGTTCGGCAAATTTCAGCAACAAGAGCTCCCCTCTTTCTTTGAACTGGATTGCCCGGCCTTTGAATTGCACATAAGCCTTCACTTTATTTCCCTCTTTGAGGAATTTTTCGGCGTGCTTAGCCTTGAAATCAAAGTCATGGTCGTCCGTGTTCGGGGTGAACCGGATCTCCTTTACTTCGGAGGCCTTGCTTTTGGCCTTCATTTCCTTTTCTTTCTTCTTCTTCTCGTAAAGGAATTTATTGTAATCGATGATCTTACAGACTGGGGGATCCGCATTGGGAGATATCTCGACCAGGTCGAGCTGTTGCTCCTGTGCCATTTTTAACGCCTCCTGGATAGTGTAAACGCCTACTTCGACGTTGTCTCCTACCAATCGCACCTGGGGCACCCGGATCATATGGTTGGTACGATGTTCTTGTTGTTGTTCTTTTCTAAAACGTGGATTAAAATTCCCGCGTGGGGGTCTCGGTGGAAATGCCATTTACTGTTTTTAAGTTCAGCTTCCCTCCCTTCCGGAAGCTTCTATTTTTTTCATTTACAAAACCTGTCGCCCTTAGGGATTCGGGAGACGTTCGTTAATTTCTTTTTTTATGCGGGTAATGAACTCTTCGATGCCCTGAACACCCAGGTCACCTTTTCCCTGGCGTCTGACGGCTACTTTGTTTTCGTTCATCTCTTTTTCGCCGACGACCAGCATGTAAGGCACTTTTGCCAATTCGGTATCCCGGATCTTCTTACCTATTTTATCGCTGCGATCGTCGAGTTCTACACGAATATCCGCATTTTTCAGGGAAACCAAAAGACTTTGTGCATATTCCAAAGACTTATCGGTGATCGGCAAAATCTTAACCTGAAGCGGCGCCAGCCATACAGGAAATTTGCCGCCGTAGTGCTCCAGGAGGAACCCGATAAACCGTTCGTGGGTGCCCAAAGGCGCTCTGTGTATGATCAGGGGTGTTTCGGCCTGGTTTTCCTTGTTGGTGTACTCCAGCTTAAAGCGCCGTCCCTGGGCAAAATCCACCTGGTTAGTAGCCAGGGTGAACTCCCTTCCGATAATGCTCCATACCTGAACGTCTATTTTCGGGCCATAGAAGGCGGCTTCATCAGGTACCTCTATATATGGTGTATTGGTCCTGATCAGCACATCCCGCACCAGGGCCTCAGTTTCCTTCCACAGTTGGGGCTCGTCGATGTATTTCTTACCCAGTTTGCTCGGCTCGTGTGTGCTGAAACGCATCACGTATTTATCAATGCCAAAGAGCTTAAAATACTTGAGGTACATCTCATTGACCGCCTTAAATTCATCGTAGAACTGGTCTTTGGTGCAGTAGATGTGCGCATCATTCATGTGCAAAGATCGTACCCGCATTAAACCAAAAAGCTCCCCACTTTGTTCGTAGCGGTAACAAGTACCGTATTCAGCGAGGCGGTAAGGAAGGTCCTTGTAGGACTTTTGCTCGGCGCCAAAGATCTTGTGATGGTGCGGGCAGTTCATGGATTTCAGGTAGTACTTCTCCCCTTCCAGCTCCATGGGCGGGAACATGCTGTCCTCATAATAAGGCAAATGGCCGCTGGTGATGTAGAGACTTTCCTTGGCGATATTGGGCGTCACGACCCGCTTGTAGCCGGCACGTTGTTCGGTTTCTTTGGCCAGTTTCTCCAGCTCTTCGATGATGATGGTGCCATTCGGCATCCACAAAGGCAGGCCCGGTCCGACCTGTTCGTCGAAGGTGAAGATACCCAGATCCTTGCCGAGTTTGCGGTGGTCTCTTTTTTTCGCCTCTTCCAGCAAGGCCAGGTATTCGTCCAGCTCTTTCTGGGAAGGAAAGGTCACCCCGTAGATGCGGGTAAGCTGTTTGTTCTTTTCATCGCCTTTCCAATAGGCGCCGGCAATATTGGTCAGCTTTACCGCTTTGATGAAGCTGGTATTGGGAATATGCGGTCCGCGGCAGAGGTCGGTGAAGGCGCCCTGCGTATAGAAGGTGATCGTTCCGTCCTGGAGGTTTTCCAGGAGATCGAGCTTGTATTCGTCGCCTTTATCGCTGAAATATTTGACGGCTTCGGCCTTGCTGATCTCTTTTCTTCTGTAGGCTTCGTTTTGTTTTGCCAGTTCGGCCATTTTCACTTCCAGTTTGCGGAGATCGTCTTCCGAAATTTGCCTTCCGCCCAGGTCCATATCGTAATAGAAACCATTGTCGACGGCAGGCCCCACCCAGAATTTAACGCCGGGGTATAGCGATTCCACGGCCTCAGCCATGAGGTGGGCGGAAGAATGCCAAAAGGTGGATTTGCCATCCGTATCTGTCCAGGTGAGTAGCTTCAGGGTGGCGTCGGTAGTGATGGGGCGCGTGGCATCCCATACCTGCCCGTTTACATTTGCGGCCAGGACTTTTTTGGCCAATCCTTCGCTGATGGATTTGGCGATTTCTAATGCGCTGACGCCGGGTTCGTATTCTCTGATGGCGCCGTCCGGGAAAGTGATCTTCATGCCGGCAAAGGTAGGGATATCTCAGCATCTTACATAACCGACTGGAAGGAGGTTAGCGGAGCTAAGCGGAGCAAACATTGGCCCCGGTTAGGCTTCGCGCAGCGGAGCCGCGGCGGAGAAGGGAAGAAATGAGTTTGGAATGCCGAATAGAATTCTTACCGCACAAGAGTGCGACGCAACGGCCGCTCAATTAGGGCACACCCGCCGGCCCAACAATTTTTCAGCTTTGCTAAAAATTATAAATGGTAGCCAAACCAACGGATTATTTGCATAATTTGCCTTAGTGAAATCGTAGAATATGCGGAGACTTTTTCAGTTATTTTTAGTGATGATGCCCTTTGCCGGGTGGACTCAGGATGTGACGGGAGTGTGGCAGGGGCATTTTCGATCGAATAACGTGGCAATGCGGTCCTCGCTATTCGATGACCGTTATAGATTTGAAGTTCAGATTGCTCAGACGGATAAGAATTTTGAGGCAGTAACCTATTCCTATCTTTCCTCCATCTTTTATGGGAAGGCCGCAGCGGCGGGCACCGTCAATGCACATACGGGGAAGGTGATGTTACAGGAAGGGAAATTGTTAGAGGTAAGGAACCAGTCCGGGGATGTTTGTATTATGACTTGTTTTTTACAGTATTCGAAGTCGGGAGATGAAGAATTCCTGGAAGGGACCTATGTGAGCATGAATGTGCGGGATTCCTCTAATTGCGGCCGGGGAACCGTTTTTTTACGGAAAGTAACATCCAGTGATTTTTATAAAGAACCTTTTTTGGTGAAAAAGGAAAAAGACAACGCCGAAAAGGGAGATGTTACGGCACGAACGCCTGAGGCGACTCCCGGAAAAGAGACGGCGAAAATAGCTATGCCGGTGAAGCCCGTCGTAAGACCAAGGCCAGGGGGAGCAAAAACAGGGACAAAAATTGGCGCGCTGCATAAGGATAGCACCCTGGCAAAAGCCGGTACGCCAGGCAAAAACGGAGCGACGACAAAACCAACGGTAAAAACAGCGCCCCCGGTGATAAAAACAGCGCCTCCGGTGACAAAAACAGCGCCTCCGGTGACAAAAACACTGCCTCCGACGGCAAAAGCAGCAACCCCGCATAAATCGAACAAAACGGAAAAACCGGCGCCGACCAGGACTCCGCGGCCGATAGCAAGGGTTATCGTGCCCACTGCGCCGGTGAGGCAACCGGGCAGCGACAGTACCGGTCTCGGCCGGAAATTCCCAACCATTATTCCCCGCATCCTGCTGACCCGAAGTAACCCGGTGGTCCGGACGCTGATCGTTCATGTCAACGAAGTCACCTTGAATATTTATGATGACGGGGCCATCGACCACGATACCGTTTCCGTCTACCTCGATAACAAACAGGTCATTTCACACGCTATGCTTACCGACCGTCCGCTGACGCTGACGCTGCACCTCGATGAAACCAACGATTACCATGAATTGGTCATGGTGGCAGAGAATGAAGGCGAGATCCCGCCAAACACCTCTCTGATGATCGTGAAAGCGGGAGATAAAGAATACGAGGTGCGGATTACTTCTACCGAACAGAAGAATGCAGTGGTCACCTTCAAATATGTCAAATAAATATATGCGGGCGGTTTTCCTATCGTTATTCCTTATTTTTTCCTGCTGCCTGCGAGCGGAAAATGGTGAGCCGGATTTGGCGGAAGACCTGAATGGCATCTGGAAGGGGACCCTGTCGCAGGGACCGGGGGGCTGTTATCCCCATTATTTCCTGGAGCTGCAAATCAACTCCACGGGCGACCGCATTACGGGAAGAGCCTATGACTACTATGACAAAACGCATTTCGTCAAGATGAACTTCACCGGGCGTTATAATCCGCAAACCCACCGGCTCGTACTCATAGAAAACAAAGTATTGGAATCCGATATTCCCTCCGACTGCCTGCCCTGTATCAAGACCTACGATCTCAACTACTCCAAAAGCGGCGACCAGGAAGAGCTGAACGGAGACTGGAAAGGAGTTTATTCCGAGAAGAATATGGTTTGCCCGCCGGGTAAGATCCAGCTGAAAAAAGTCAACGTATCGGAGTTCCCCGTCGACGTCGATCAACCGGATACCCTCGTTTCGCTGCAAAAGGCGCTACACCTGGAGCCCCGGGAAAAAACGCTGGTGAAGACAGTAACGGTAAACAGCCCGCAGATCAAGATCGAGCTGTACGATAACGGAGAGATCGACCATGACACCGTGACCGTGCTGATCAATAATAAATTACTGCTCTACCGCCAGATGCTGACCGACCGGCCGCTGACCATCAATTTCAATGCTTTTCCTTCTGTCGAATACGAACTGGTGATGTACGCGAACAACCTGGGCACCATCCCACCGAACACAGCACTGATGATGGTAACGGCCGGGGATAAGAAGTTTGAAGTTTTTCTTTCGTCCAGCGAACAAAAAAGCGCAGCTGTGAGATTTGTGTATAAACCGTAGCAACGGCCCGGGCCAATCCCTACTTTTTGGCAAAGTCCAGCGAGTCGGTCACTTCACCGCAACCCAACATCTTATTTTTATAGACCGGATGTTTATTACCCAGGTATGGGTTGACGATCCGGGACGTATTGCTCAGCCAAAATCCTTCCTCGGTTTCTTTAAATGCCATCGGACATTTGAGATGATAGATGATCTGCCCGTCATATTGAACGGCAGTTGCAAGCTCGTAGAGTTGCTCGGTGAGCATATTAAAGGACCGGCGGCGGGCTTCTATGCCGGACTCACCCGTAAAGGCCTTCGCTTCACTGCTGACGCTGGCATCCAGGCTCTGCGCCGTGATGACGATGGATGAGTCGGCCTTCAGGGTCTTGACAGGCAGGCTATCGGCTTTAGCCGCCAGGGCATAGGCGGCCTGGTCGGCTTTCACGGTGTCCCAATCGACCAACGCGTCTTTAAGAGCATAATATTCTGTTAATAATTCAGAGAAAGCAGTAGTGAACTGGCCGGAGTTTTTCCCGATCTTCAGGGCCTCTTCCTTTTTTTCCACCGGTTTTTCGGGTTTATCCGACAGAAGCTTGTAGGCAAAGAGCCCTACTACAACAAAAGCAAGAATCAATAGGATGAATTTCTTCATGGCACGAAATTTCACCGAAGGTAATTTGAATTGCGGCAAAAAATAGTCTAAAAAATAATTTTTCGCCTCAATACCACTGATGTCTGCAAGAGCTTCGCGATGCTCGGTTGGGCTGCGAACCGGACTTCGTCCGGTTTAGGAATGCTTTTTGGCAATAAGGCACGAGGGTTTTGGGGGTATGGGCGCCTTGGGTTAAATTTGCACCCATGTTAGCAGGACTACAGAACGTAACTTTTGAATTCGGAGCCCGGGTCATCGTCCAAGACGCCACCTGGCACATACAACCCAATGAACGTATTGGTTTAATTGGTTATAACGGAACGGGGAAATCTACTTTGCTAAAACTATTTGCGGGGCAGTATTTCCCTTCGGAAGGCACGGTGGAAAGAAGCCGGAGCACGACAATCGGGTACCTGCACCAGGATCTGCTGAGCTTTGACACCAATGGGTCGATCCTCGAGGTGGCTATGACGGCTTTCGAGCGGATACTTCAGTTGGAGCGTGAGATCGACCAGCTCGGCAAACAGCTGGAAAAGGACCACGAAAACAACGATCTGCTCATCCGGTATACGGATGCCCTTCATGAGATGGATACGCTGGACGGTTATTCCATCCACCACCGGACGGAAGAGATCCTGCAGGGTTTGGGTTTCTCCAATGCCGACCTCGGCCGTCCTTTCCGGGAGTTTAGCGGTGGCTGGCGGATGCGCGTGCTCCTGGCCAAGATGATCCTGCAGAAGCCCGACCTGCTGCTCCTGGACGAACCGACCAACCACATGGACCTTCCCTCCATCGAATGGCTGGAAAAATACCTGCAGCATTACCAGGGCTCGGTGGTGATCGTCAGCCATGACAAGTATTTCCTCAACCGGATGGTCACCAAGATTGTGGAGCTTTATCAACGCGAGCTTCATGTTTATAATGGTAATTATAGTTTCTACGAGACGGAAAAAGTGCAGCGGGTAGAGCTGCAGCAGCGGGCTTTTGAGAACCAGCAGGATTATATCCGGCAGCAGGAACGTTTTATCGAACGGTTCAGGGCTAAGGCCAGCAAGGCAGCAGCAGCCCAAAGCGCCATGAAACGGCTGGACAAGATCGACCGGATCGAGGATGTGGAGATCGAACGGCCGAATATCAAGATCAATTTCCGGGTAGACAAGATCCCGGGCCGGATACTCGCCACGCTGAAGGGCGCGACCAAAACGTTCGGGCCGATCACCATCGTCGAGAATGCATCTGCGGAGATCGACCGCGGGGACAAGATCGCGCTGATCGGGGCCAACGGGAAGGGGAAATCGACCCTATTGCGAATGGTGGCGGGTGCGGAGCCTTTCGAAGGCGAACGTGTCTGGGGCCACAACGTAGACGAAAGCTTTTATGCCCAGCACCAGTTGGAGGCGCTGGACGTCAATAATACGCTGCTGGAGGAAATGCAGTTGTGCGGCAGCCAGAAGACAGATCTGGAATTGCGGGTGTTATTAGGCTGCTTCCTGTTTAGCGGAGATGATGTAGACAAAAAAATCAAGGTATTGAGCGGTGGAGAGAAAGCACGGGTGGCGCTGGCCAAAACAATTATTAGTAAAGCCAACTTCCTGCTGTTAGACGAACCGACCAACCACCTGGATATGCACTCCTGTGACCTGCTGATCGATGCCCTTAACAAATATGAGGGTAGCTTCCTGCTGGTAAGCCATGACCGGTATTTCATTTCGAAGACAGCCAATAAGATCTGGGAAATAGAAGATCAAAAGATCCGCGAGTTCAAGGGCACTTATGAAGAGTGGGTGGACTGGAAGGAACGGAATGTGGCGGCGAAAGCGGCAGCGGCCTCTCCGGCGCAGGCGAAAAACGGCGGCGGACAAGCTGCCACAAGCGGACAAACTGCTACAAATGGAAAACCCGCTGAACCTGTCGCGGCAAGCAAGGCGCCGCAGGTCACTGAACCGCAAAAGCCGGCGGGCGCCCCGATCAATAAAGAAGCCAAGAAGGAACTGCAGCGCCAACAGCGCCTTTTCCAGGAATTGGAAGAAAAAATTGCGGCGCTTTCGGAACGGCGGATTAAACTGGAAGCATCCTTATCTGATCCAACTACGTATTCCGATAGGAATAAGTTCGTAACAGCAGAGGCGGAATATAAAAAGGCCAGTGAAGAATTGACAAAGGCCAACCGCCAGTATGAGCAGGTATTCGAGAAAATCATGGAACTGGAAAAGGCGCTGTGAGGACAGGAGCAGGTCGTCGGATGATCGCAGAATAATCTTTCATGACATATCACCGCCTTTTAATTTATTTTTTATTGTTACTGCCGGCAGGCAGGGTTCTTGCACAGGGGGCGCAGGTAGCGCAAAGGCCGAAGATCGGGGTGGTGCTGAGTGGCGGCGGGGCCAAGGGGCTGGCCCATATCGGTATCTTAAAAGCAATAGACAGCGCCGGGCTGAAGGTGGATTATATCACCGGCACCAGCATGGGCAGTATCCTTGGCGGACTGTATGCCATCGGCTATTCCGCTGACTCGATCGAAAAGATAATCCGCCGTGTCAACTGGGACCTCATCCTGTCCAATCAATCCAGCATGCGAAGCCTGATCATGGAGGAGAAGGACGAATATGGCAAATACGACATCGAGCTGCCCTGGGTCAATCACTGGTTCCGGTTTTCCACGGGGGTGATCGAGGGACAGGAACTCTGGCTGAAGTTCGCGGAGCTGTTTCGCCCGGTCTATAATATCAAAGACTTCTCTAAATTTTCCATTCCTTTCAAGTGTATTGCCACAGACGTGTCGACTGGTGAGGCAGTCGTCCTAGATACGGGAGAGATTGTGACGGCGCTGCGAAGCAGCATGGCCATTCCATCGGTCTTTACCGCCGTGGAATACAATGGCCATAAGCTGGTAGATGGCGGCGTGGTCCGGAATTTTCCGGTAAAAGATGTGCGGGATATGGGCGCGGGTATCGTCATCGGGAGCAACGTATCCGGTCCGCTTCTCAGCTCAAAGGACGTGACCAACGCCCTGCAGGTGCTGTTACAGGTGGCTTTCTTCCGGGAGGCCGCTGACACGCGAACGCAAATACCGCTGTGTAATATCTATGTCCATCAGGCATTGGAGAAATACGGTATGGGGACTTTTGGGGCGGCGGCGGAGATAGTAGAGGAAGGTCTCGAAGAAGGACGACGCCTTTATCCCCGGTTGAAACATCTGGCCGATTCGCTGAATGCCATCTATGGGCCGCAGGAAGTAGTAAAGAACCGTTTGCCGGCTGTAAAATTCGTTAAAATATCTTCCTATGAAGTGAAAGGCCTGCACAACACGAACGAAGGTTTTTTTGTGCAGAGCATGGACCTGAAGACAAACCACTATTATACCGCTGACAACCTTTCCCATATGGTGCGGCGGGCCTTCGGCACCCGGTATTACAATCGCATCACCTATTCGCTGGAGCCCCAGACGGACAGCACAAGCCGGATCGTCTACGAGGTCGAGGAAAATCCGTTGACCTTTGCCAAGATCGGGCTCAATTACAACCAGTTCAGCGGCATCAGCGCTATCCTGAACCTGACGAGCCGGAATTTTTTCACGCCTACTTCCCGCAGCCTGGTAACGATGAACCTGGGGCAGAATTTCCGGATCCGGGGCGAGCACCTGCAGTATTTCAGCCGGCGGGCGAACTTTGCGTTTGTATTGGGTGCACAGTTTGACCAGTTCCGCATCGCTACCTATAACAGCAAGTTCAAAGAAGCAGGGTTATACGATCAGAATTATATCAAGGTGGATGGTCATTTCGGGTATTCCACTAACCGGGACCTCACGTTTGGGGTGGGCGGCCGTTTCGAACAGGTCGAATATGATCCATCGATCACGTCGAGCCTGGAATTCAAGGGAAAAAATAATTTCTTTACGGGTTATTATTTTATCCGGAGCAATACGCTGGACAGGCCCACTTATCCGCGGAGGGGGATAAAGTTCGAAGCCGAGGCGGACCATGTGTTTCAGCAAACCCCGCACGTGCAGTATTTTGCTTCGACTGTCACCCGGACGGATACGAGCTTTTCAAGCGCGCCGTACGAACGCTTCCTGCTCAACTTCGATCAGTATGTGCCGCTGAACTACAAATATACGCTGCTGATAAGGGCGCAGGGCGGTCTGAACCTGCATTATAAGAACAATATCATGAATGAGTTTTCCATCGGCGGGATGACCAGCCAGTTCCACAACCAGGTGGCGTTTGCCGGGCTGCGGGAAGGGACCTTTTATGCTTCCAGCATTGCAGAAGGAGTATTGGGGCTGCGGTACCAGCTGTTCAGCAATGTGCTGCTCACGGGCAGGGCGAATGTGCTGTTCAATAATTTTGTCAATCAAAGCAATTTTTTTACGACACCGGATTTTCTCTCCGGTTATGCGTTGACGTTCACTTACAATTTTGCGCTGGGGCCGCTGGAGCTGAGCGCAATGTATAGTGATCAGTCGAGGACGGTGCTGGGGTATTTGAATATAGGCATTCCGTTCTGATCCGCCAACGGCAACCATCAGGCTGGTAGTCCCTACTCGCGGGCTTTTAAAAAATCACTGACGATATAGCTGATGAGGCGGCCTGTCGAGGGATTGGAGCAGCCATTGCCCACACATACGGCGCCTTCGCAGATGTGGAGATAAGCTATCTTTGAGTCGATGGCGGCGAAAGTAACATACTGGCGGGCGTGTAATGGGGTGAGGCCGGAAGGCGGCAACCCGGCGCCCGGGACCTGGGCGATGGCATCGAGGTCCAGCTCCAGCCCGATGTAATTATCCTCTGTAAAACCGGTAGCGTGCGCTACGGCCTGGGTGAAATTCCTTTTTTCCAGCACGAAGATGTCTTCATAGGTGATGCAATCGATAAAGGGATTGTTGAGAATGTCCAGCCAGACGTTTTGGGGAAGATAGTTTTCGTGCACGCCGATGACGCAATATTTTTCCATGAAACCGTCTTCTTCTGCATAACGGAAGCCGTTGGCGCTGTGGCGTCCTTCCACGGGACTGAATTCAGGATGAGCATCCAGGTTGACGGCATTGATCTGGGCCAGCGGGATAAGACCAGCTTTATGCAGGCCCTTGGCGGCGCCTTTTATCAGCGGATAGGTATTGTTGTGCCCGCCGGCAATGACGATGGGTATTTTACCGGCGGCAGTGATGATCCGGATCAGCGGTTCGACGGCTTCGTCGATAGTATGCACGGCATGGCGGTAGGCCATGATCTTCTCTTCCGGATCGGAAGCATTGGTTTCGATGAGATGAGCAAGATCACTGAAATCGAAATGCCCGAGCAACAGGATATTTCCGCCCTGAAGGAAATCATTGCTTTGGATGTTCAGGAAATTTTTCAGGAAATAACGCCAGGCCGTCTCCCCTCCCCCCTGCCCTTCGCTGGCCCGCACGCCGATGTCTTCCGGGATGCCCAGCAGTACGTATTCTGCAGGAGACCTTTCGATAGACGCCGTTATGTTTGCCGGATCGGCCGTCACCAATACCTCCTCTCCCAGCCGGGTTTCGAACTTGCGGACTTTCGTAAAAGAAAGGACATCCGACTTGCTGTAAACCTTGAGCTGCGATTGGACGGAAGTAAGTGTTGGCATGGCGGAAATTTTAGAAGTTCAATTTACGAATAAATCAGATGCCGATCTTTTCGTTGACAATCGCCAGAATTTCCGCTTCGGCCTTAAGGGCCGCAGCCTCTATTTGCTTCCCTTTCTTCAGAATTTCCGCCACGAAGGCTTTGTCATCGTAACCGGCAGCATTAATACGGACATTCATATAAGCGCCAAGCACGCTGGCACGGACACAGAGGGCGCCGACTCCCGCGTCCGAGACGGAGTTGGGGTTGCCGGTAGCCGCCATGGCCCGGATGAGGTCCAGACTGGCATAAGCCACTTCCATCACCCGGAAAGGAACTTCGATAGCGGTACGGGTGGCATCCTGGATGGCCTGGTGGCGGATGGCTTTTTCTTCTTCGCTGGCCCTGGGCAGGGAGAAGGCGGCCATGATGCCATTGAAGGCATTTGTGTCCGCGTCTACGAGGCGGAGGAGCTCGTCTTTATACCCCTGCCCTTTTTCGGCCCAGTCGCTAAACTCTTTCCAGCGGGCGTCCCAGCCTTTCTTGTGGGAAGAGAGGTTGGCGACCATGGCAGCGAGAGAGGCGCCGAGAGATCCGGCATAGGCGGCGATGGAGCCGCCGCCGGGGGCAGGGCTTTCGCTGGCCGTCTCATCGGCAAAGTCGCGAAGGGACAGCTTGATCAGTTTGTCGCCGGAAGCGCTGCGGAGCTGGTATTCGATAATACGTTGTTCGGGAATAAAGGGGCTTAGCTCGTCGAGACCCATGGAGAGGATGGCGATGCGGATCAGCTCCTTTTCGGAGACTCCCGCGGAACGCTGCTGTTTTTCCAGAAAATATTTCCCGGCTTCGAGCATGGCCCGGAGTGGGATCAGTCCTACCAATTCGCTGCCCGTGACGCGCAGACCCCGCTCTGCTGCCGACTTACAGACGGCGTCGAAGGCGACGTGGACGGGGGTGGCATTGATATTGGTAAGGTTCATCGATATCTGGGCAATGCCATATTCTTCGATATACCAGCCGATGGCTTTGACAAATTTAAGGGCGCCGGGCACCTGCACGGGCTTGCCCCGGGCATCGGTGACAATCTTACCGGTGACGGCGTCGCCTTCGCGTAAGACACGGCCGGCTTCGCGTACGTCGAAGGCTACGGAGTTCGCGCGGCGGGTGGAAGTCGTATTGAGATTGACATTATAAGCCACCAGGAAGTCGCGGGCGCCGATGACGGTAGCGCCGCGGCGGGCGTCGAATTCGGCCGGGCCAAAGTCGGGTTTCCATTCGGGGGTCTTTATCTTTTTGAAGAAGCCTTCATATTCGCCGGCGCGGATGACCGAGAGGTTGCTGCGAATTTTGTCGGGCTGGGCGGCTTCATAGAGATAAACGGGTAGCTGCAGTTCGTTGGCTACCTTTTCGGCGAGTCGGCAGGCCCAGGCGGCGGTCTCTTCCATCGTGATGCCGGCAATGGGAATGAGCGGACAAACGTCAGTAGCACCCATGCGGGGGTGTTCGCCTTTGTGCTGGCGCATGTCGATGAGCTCGCCGGCTTTTTTGATGGCGAGGAAGGCCGCTTCGACGACGGCGGCAGGGGCGCCGACAAAGGTGACGACGGTGCGGTTGGTGGCTTTACCGGGGTCGACGTTCAGGAGACGGACGCCGGGCACGGCTTCGATTTCATCGGTGATCTGTTTGATAAGGACCGGGTTACGGCCTTCGCTGAAGTTTGGTACACACTCGATAATTTGGTCCATATGGAAAAGCGCGGAATATTGATCCGCCGCGGCGGCAAGTTAAGAAAATGTTGTGACGCGCAGGCCTGTTGGCACGAAGACTCACTCCGTTGTGTCGGGACGGCGGCGGGGACGGATGAAGTCAAGGGGATTACTGCGGAAATAACGCCAGAGGATGCCGAGAAAGCCAGGGTATTCGCGGACTCGGACCCCGCGCGAGCGGGCGGCGACGAAAAAGGCCAGGGAAAAGCTGACGACGAAGTTGAAGAAGCCGATTCCCAGGACGCCGCCGATGACGGTGGCAAGGTACCAGGGGTTGATGTTCCGGATGCCGAGACCATAAACGGCAAGCGAGGTATTACCGGCCGAAATAGTGATATGGCGGATGTCAAAACGCGTCCCGAATATTTCGCCGAAGAAACCAGCCATGCCCAGGAAAAAACCGAGGCTGATATTGCCAATGAGGGATCCGGCATGGTGTTCCACATAGTCGGCAAGGCGGCGGAGGCGTTCGGCGGGCAGGGACAGACGGAGGATAGGGTGGGTCTGCAGGCGCTGGCTGACATTGCTGTACTGTATCTTGTTCTGCACGTAACCGGCGATGATGCCGCTGAGGAAAAGGAAAACGCCGGTATTACAGGCATAAAGCAGGGAAAGGCTCTGCCAGGGATGCTGGTCGCGCAGCATTTGCATGGCGGCTGCACCGGATACGAGCTTGGCGCCGAAAATCTTCTCATACCCCCAGGCTATAAGCCACATGCCGGGGAAAACGACGATCAGGTTGCCGGCGAAGGAAGCGATCTGGCTGCGGGAGACTTTGGCCACGGTGATGGCCAGGTTGTAGAGATTGGGTTGGCTGGCCCCCTTTTTGGTGTCGAGGGAACTGGCTACCGCGCTGGCAGTAAAGGCCGGCTGTTTGGTAGCCAGGGTGGTATGGGTCTCTTCGATGAGGATAAACCCAATGCTATAGTTGATGCTGTAGGCGAAGCCATGCCAGAAGATGGCCATGGGCAGCCGGATAAGCAGGTTCTTGACCAATACGACGAGGCAGACCCAGGCGCCGCCGCCCATGGCGCTTTTCAGCATGGCCCGATATTCGGCCCAGGTGGAGGTGATGTATTTATTGCCTTTGGCGCCTTTGTGTTCGGCGATCTGGTAGGCCAGATAACCCAGGGACTGAGACATAAATTCCAGAATACTATTCTTGCGGTTTTCGTTGCGGACCAACATGCGGAAGAAGTCCACAAACTTGCCGACGTCGAAACGGTGGTCCTGGTCGAGGAGGTCGACGAGGATGGACATGCGTTCGAGGCGATTGGCCAGGAGCAGCAGCATATAGGTCTGGTGCAGGCTGGCGCCGCGTAACGAGTGGTTCTCGCGGATGTAGTCGATGCACTCCTGGCACCAGGCCAGCTGCTGGTTGATCTTCGCGGCGATAGTCACAGGAGGCGCGGTGCGGTCTTTATCCAGGGTCCATTCTTCGAGCTCGTGCACGAGATAGTTCTGTTCGACAAAAGGGTTGTCTTCACGGTATTGTTCGGGGATGTATAACAGGACTTCTTTTTCCAGTCCAAGCTGGGCGACCTGGAAGGTCAGGGTCTTTAAGGCGATCAAGAACTGGCGAAGGATGCGGCGGTCGTCGAGATGCAGCGAAAGGCCGAGGCTTGTAAAGAATTCTATCCATGTGGGGCGGGGAATATCCTCTATCCACTGGTAGTCGTTGTTCCGAAAGAAAACGCGGTTGAGGACATAGAGGAAGTCGTTCTCATTCTGCAAAGAGGGCAATAATTTATGCCGCAGGCGGCCGAAGAATTCCTGCCAGAACCCGCGTGCCAGGGGAATGCCGCTTTCCATCAGCGCAGAAGAAAGGTCGGCATGTATCAGCTGGGAAAGGATGGCATGACGAAGATTGTTGAGCAGGATAGGGCTTTGGTACAGGTCAGCGGTAATCTTCTCCAGGTTGGCTTTTGCGTCGCGCCGGCCTTTGGCGGGACGAATGGCCGAAAAGAAAGACACGAGAAAGTCGAGCCCGGCGTGGCTGTCCGTAATAGAAATGACGGTGCTGCGTCCTTTTACGGATTCGATAAAGTCAGGTTTGGTCTTTTTCTTTCGTCCGAACATAAAATTAATTTAGATGGGCTCCCCTTTAATAAGCACCTGCCCGATAAGGTTTGAACCGAAGGCATAGGGCAGGTAATCCAGGGAAGGCACGGGCCGGGTAATGATCAGGTTTGCCTTTTTCCCCGGGGTAATACTGCCCAGCTGGTCGCCCAGGGACATGGCATAGGCCCCGTTGAGAGTGGCGGCATTGATGGCTTCTTCGGGCAGCATACGCATCTGGATGCAGCTCATCGCAACGACCAGGTTCATGTTGCCGCTGGGACTCGATCCGGGGTTGAAGTCCGAAGCCAGGGCGATGGCGCAGCCGGCGTCGAGCAAGGCCCGGGCCGGCTGGAAGGGCATCCGCAAAAAGAAGGCGGCAGTCGGCAGCAGGGTGCCGATGGTATTGGACGCTGCCAGTATGGCGATGGTCTGGTCGTCCATCGTCTCCAGGTGGTCGACAGACAAGGCGTCCAATTTGACCCCGACCTCTACCCCACCCGACAGATGCAGCTGGTTGGCGTGTATTTTGGGTCGCAGGCCATGGCTCAGGCCGGCTTTGACGATCTGTTCCGTTTCGGCGGGGCTAAAGAAGCCCTCTTCGCAGAATACGTCGATATAGTCCGCAAGTCCCTCACGGGCAATGACGGGCAACATTTCATTTATGATCAGATCGATATATCCCTGGTGGTTATCCCTGTATTCTGCAGGATAGGTATGGGCGCCGAGGAAAGTGGACTTAATGGAGAGGGACGAGCGATCCTTCAGTTTCTTTATGACGCGGAGCATTTTCAGCTCATCTTCTACCGTTAATCCATAACCGCTTTTTATTTCGATGGCTCCGGTGCCCAGTTTAGCCAGGTCATTGAGGCGCCGCCATGCCTCATTGAAGAGAGTATCTTCGGAGGTGGCGGCCAGCTTGCGGGCTGAGTTGAGAATGCCGCCGCCTTTGGCGTTGATGTCGGCATAGCTGAGTCCTTTGAGCTTGTCGACGAATTCCGATTCACGGCTGCCGGCAAAGACCAGGTGGGTGTGGCTGTCGCACCAGGCGGGCAGGACGAGACAGCCGGAGGCGTCGATGGTATTGCGGGAGCTCAATTGCCGGGCCCAGGTTTCGGGCAGGTCGGACATCGGTCCGAAAGCGGCAACCTGGTCGTCTTCGATGTGCAGCCAGGCATTATCTATACAAGGCAGGTCGGCCAGCTCGCCGCCGCGCAGGAGATGGCTTTCAGCGCGGGTGCCGGCCAGTTGACGGATGTTGTATATGAGACGGGATGACATGCCGTAAGATAGGTATTTATAGGAGATCGGGGGGGTATGTGTTTATAAAAAATCCGCCTTGTCGAGTTTGCGGCCAATGCGGCAGGCCGCGTTGATAAGCCCGACATGACTATAGGTTTGCGGGAAGTTGCCCCACTGTGAGCCGTCCGTCGTCGCATCTTCGCTAAAGATGCCCAAATGGTTGCTGAAGCTGAGCAGCTGGTTGAGGTTGTGTATGGCGTCATCGATGCGGCCGACGCAGGCAAGGGCATCCACATACCAAAAGGCGCAGACCAGGAAAGTGCTTTCGGGGAAGCCAAAGTCATCATAGTGTTTGTAGCGGTAGAAAAGACCATTCTCGGCCAGCAATTCTTTTTCCAACGCAACGATGTGGTTTTTTGCCGTATCCGAACGATGGTCGAGGTAGTCCATGGTGATCATGGCGAGAGTGCTGGCGTCGAGGTTGGCCGTACCGATGGCCTGGGTGTAGAGCAAACGCACGGGGTCGTATGTTCGCTGGATAAGCTGGTCGGCGGCAACGGCTATCCGGCTGGCTTTGTGCATCAGGGACTGGTCGTTGAAGAGGGCAGCAATCTTATACGCTGCCTTGGCGCCTGCCCAGTGGAACAAGATCGTATAGGTATGCACCTGCTCGGCCTTCCGGAATTCCCAAAGGCCGGAGTCGGGTAGGGAAAGGGTGCGTTCGATCTGGCTGAGCAGCCAGGGTACGATGCGCTGATAGCTGCTCTTCTTTACGAAGAGGAGGCGTTTGTCGGAATAAAGCGGCAGGAGGCTGACCAGCACTTGTCCATAGACGTCGTGTTGGGACTGGACATAGGCTTTATTGCCAACGCGGACCGGCTTGTTGCCGAGATAACCGGCCACCTCATAGAGGTTTTTGTCCCCGCCGATGGAATACAGCGGCTGGAGGGAGTCGGTGGCATTGTGGAGAATATTGTAGATGAAGTCGAAATACTTTTCCAGCTCTTCGAAGTGACCGATCTGGTTAAAGGCCCGCAGCGTGTAGTGGGCATCGCGGAACCAGCAGTAGCGGTAGTCCCAGTTGCGGGTGCTGTCATGGAATTCCGGGAGGCTGGTAGAGCCCGAGGCAATGATGCCACCCGTGTCTTCATACTGGTGTAGTTTGAGGACCAGGGCGCTGCGGATGATCTCTTCCTGGTAGATGTCGGGCAGGTAGGAGCTCTTGATCCAGGACTGCCAGTCTTCGGTAGTCTTGCGGATAAATTCTTCGGCCGTCTCTTTTAGCGGGGCTTCCATTGGTTCGCCATAGGCCAGAACGAGGTAGCGGTCCTGGTCGAGGATAAAGGATTTTTCCATTTGAATATAGGTGAGCGGTACGTCGGCAGTGAGCCTTACCTGCTGGTCGAGGTTGAGGTAACGGATATGGTTGCTGGCCATCACCGATTCGGGTACGACTTTACCATAGTCACCCCGCGGCTGACAGCAGATGGTGATAGCGGGTGAGCCTTGCAGTAACTGGATCTTACGGACCATCATGAGAGGACGGAACTGGCGTTCGTAGATGCGCATGCGGGGGGCGCAGTCGATGACGACAAATTTGCCGTCACTGCAGGTGAACTCCGTGCACAGGACGTTGGTATTGGGAATATAATACTGGCGGGCGCGGGCATTCTCGTCGGTAGGACGGACGTAGAAGTGGCCGCCATTTTCTTCGTCGAGCAGGGAGCCAAACAGGAAGCTGCTGTCAAATCTGGGCAGACACATCCACTTTATGTCCGCCCTGGTATCGATGTAGGCCAGGTACGAGCAGTTGCCGATGACGCCCATGTTGTACTTGTGAACCGGCATAAGCTAACTATTGAACTTTTTCTGTCTGTGTTGTAAGGGGGACCGTCAGTGAATTCAACAGGGGTAATACCTGTTGCTGCGAGAGGATGGTATATTGGGCCGCCGAAGCACCGTTATTCACTTTGATGGTATAGGCCTCCCCTTCCAAAGCCTTAAACATATCTTCATCGGTGGTATCATCTCCCAGGCAGAAGACAAAGTCGGGGTTCGTTTCATTTACTATTTTAAGAGCGGAGGCGCCTTTGTCAAAACCGGCGATGCGGACCTCTATTACTTTATTGCCATCGATGACCTGGAGAGTGGTATTCTGGATGAGTTGGGAAAGGGTGTTGAGTAATTCCCGGGACCGGGAAAAACCGAGCCCGTTCTGGGTGTTCCGGTAGTGCCAGGCGATGGTATTGGTCTTTTCCTCGATAAAGGAGCCGGCGCAACGGATGACGAAGAGCTGCATGACGCGGCGGATCTCGTCTTTCCACATATCGGACATAGAGACCGTTTGTTGCCAGGAGCCGTTGCGCGGGCGATAGCTGGCGCCATGTTCGGCTACCAACGTGAGCGGCAGGGACCCCAGCCAGCGGTCGAGGGAAGACAGGTCGCGGCCGCTGATGATGACGACATGGTTTTTTTCATCGGCGGAGAGGCGCCCGAGCAGCTCGCGAACGGCGTTGTCCGGCGCGGCTTCCGAGGGAATGCGGGAAAAGGGCACAAGGGTGCCGTCGTAGTCCAGCAGCAGGCAGCGGTTTTTAGACCGCTGGTAGTGCCGGCGGATGCCGTTGAGCGTCTTTTCGTCCAGTATCTTCACTTTTTGCTTCTGCTGCTCCTGTTTCACCTGGACAAGCTGGTCCATAAAGTCGTTGACCCATTTGAAAACATCATACTCCTGTAATCGTCGCTGCATAAGGGAAATGCGGTTGCGTTGTTCGTACAGGGGCATGGCCAGGGCGCGGGTGATGGATGAGGCCACATCGGCAACATCGGTCGGGTTGACGAGGATAGCTTCGCTAAGCTCGGCGGCGGCCCCGGCCAACTCGCTGAGGATGAGTACGCCGCGGCCCAGGCTGCTGGCCACGTATTCCTTGGCGACGAGGTTCATCCCGTCGCGCAGCGGCGTGATCAGGGCGACATCGGCCGCCTGGTAGAGGGCGACCAGGTCGTTGAACGGAAGATGGTTATACCGGTAGATCAGCGGCTGCCAGCCGATAGTGGAAAAGCGGCCATTGATGGTGCCGATCTTTTCTTCGATCATTTTTTTCCGGTCGTTGTACGCGGGTATGGTATCCCGCGAGGGAACGATGTTTAAGATAAAAACCATTTTTTCCTTCCATTCCGGATAACGTTCGAGGAAGTATTCGAAGCCGCTGAGCCGCTGCATCAGGCCTTTTGTATAGTCGAGCCGGTCGACGGAAAAGATGATCTTTTTGTCTCCGAGGTCGGACCGTATCTTACCCCGGATCTCTTCCACTTCGGGATCGCTTACCGTCTGGTGGAATTTATTGTAGTCGATGCCGATTGGGAAGAGGTCGATTCGGACAAGGCGGTCCTGGTACTGAAGGTTATGGAAGTAGTTGTCTACGCCCAGCAGCATTTTTACAGAATGGAGGAAGTGTTGCACATAGTCATAGGTATGAAAGCCGATGAGATCGGCCCCCATGATGCCATGCAGCAGGGTCTTTTTCCATTCGGTAGGCAGGAGCCTGAATATCTCATAGGAAGGAAAGGGGATATGCAGGAAGAACCCGATGGTCGCTTCCGGTCTTTTTTGCCGTAGCAGGTGGGGCAGGATCATCAGTTGGTAGTCGTGTATCCAGACCTGGTCATCGGGTTGGAGGATCGGTACGATCTTTTCGGCGAACAGCTGGTTCACCTGCACATAGGCATCGAAGTATTGACTATCGTAGTCGGCCAGGGAAGTAAAGTAGTGAAAAAGGGGCCAGAGCACCGAATTGGAAAACCCATTATAATACTTGTCATATAGGTCTTTGTCGGCGAAGACAGGGATTATTTCAAAATCCTGCTCGGCAGCATGGGAGGCGGCTACCTGGTCCCAGTCATCCTGGGGAAAATCCGCCACACCGATCCACATTTTCCCGGTGAGATCTCCTCTCTGCGCGGAAGTATTTTCAAAATAACTCTTGATAGCGGAAACGAGGCCGCCGGAACTCTGCCGGAGGCTTACCTTATCGCCCTCCCTGTCCAGGGAAAAGGGCAAACGGTTGGATATTATGATTAGTCGGCCCATAGTGTAAATCCTTTGCTTAAGGGTCGTGCCCCGATTACCCTCAGACAACAATGAGGCCAAAAAAGAAGAAACCCCCTTTCGGGGGCTTCTTCAACAAATTGAGTGTATGACTGTTATACGCGGCTTAATTGGTCCGGACGCCGGGTTTGAAGCCGTTGGAAGTGACCTGGTAGCTGCTGGATAACTTGACGATCTCATTGGGCGAGAGTACACGATTGTACAGCCGGATATTGTCCAGTTTTCCGTTGAAACTTTGCGTGTCGCCGTTCCACCAGGCTCCGATGATCATCTGGGAATTCGGGCAGTTCAGCACCTGGGTGCCGTTGCCCGCCTTGGTTGAGACCAGTTTACCATTAATATAGAACTGAAGTGATCCTTTATGATAAGCAACGATCGCATTGTACCAGCTGCCGGGGTTGGGAATAAAACCGGTCGAGTCGGCAATATTGACGTTGTCGATCGTTCCGTAGTTACCGCAACCGGTGGTGATGTCTCCGATGCCTATATCGAATTTGTTTGGATAGGCGGGTAAGGTAGTCCCTACGATAAAGGTAGGTCCTTTACCCGTGGCAGGATCGACCATGCTGATATAGGTTTCGGTTCTGTTGTCATTGACCATAAAGCCAAATGAAAGCGTGAAGGCGGTATCGAGAACAATGGATCCGTTGTTTGTAACGTATACTCTTTCGCCGTTGCCGGTGGCGCCAAAAGCGTTGTTGCTATATCCGTGCGCATCATAGGTAAGTACGTTCGCGGTAGATGTCGTGGGGTTACCGTTGCCGCTGGAGTCGGCAATATTGCCGGAGAAAGGCAGGTAAACCAACAGTCCTTTGGTCAGATTGACGGTAGGATCAGGTTTAGTAGCATAAAGCGTGTCCGTAAGCGTGTCCTTCTTGATAACGGTGATGGTGTCGTGGATCGGCGGTTGGGGATTGGAGTTCTTTGAACAACCTATAGTAAAGGCGGCGGCGAGCATGAAGAAGATAGCAAGACTTAGGGTCAGGGAGGTTTTTTTAGGATTCATAAGGGTTATAATTTATTAACCGTCAAAACTATAATAGATAATTTTAATAAACAAGAGGGAGTTCACCACCGTGTCATATAACCCCATAAACGTGTTGTTTTGGGTATAAGTGTGCAGGTGGACAAAAAATCGGAGACTGCCGGGGACGCGATTCGGGGTTTACCGCAGCCTTTCGGCGATATCGAGCCGGTGTTGGCGGGCTGTGTCCCTTGCGATGTCGTAACCAGCGTCGGCGTGCCGGATCACTCCGATGCCCGGATCGTTGCGCAGGACACGCGCGAGGCGGTCGGCAGCTTCGGGGGTGCCGTCGGCTACGATGACCATGCCGGCGTGGATGCTATACCCCATCCCTACCCCACCCCCGTGGTGGAGGCTGACCCAGCTGGCGCCGCCGGCGGTATTGACGAGGGCGTTGAGGATGGGCCAGTCGGCTACGGCGTCGCTGCCGTCGAGCATGGCTTCGGTTTCGCGATTGGGGGAAGCGACGGAGCCGGTGTCGAGGTGGTCGCGGCCGATGACGATGGGGGCTTTGACCTTCCCGGTGCGGACTAGCTCGTTAAAGGCAAGGCCGGCTTTTTCTCTTTCACCCTGGCCGAGCCAGCAGATACGTGCGGGCAGGCCCTGGAAGGCTATTTTTTCTTTTGCCAGCTGCAGCCAGCGTTGGAGGGAGGCATTTTCGGGAAAGAGGTTACCGATGACTTCGTCGGTCACGGCGATGTCGGCGGGGTCGCCGCTGAGGGCTGCCCAGCGGAACGGGCCTTTCCCTTCGCAGAAAAGCGGGCGGATATAGGCCGGTACAAAGCCCGGGAAACCAAAGGCATTAGCCAGGCCGCGTTCGGCTGCCCGTGCCCGCAGGTTGTTGCCATAATCAAAGGTAATGGCGCCGCGACTTTGGAGTTCCAGCATGCATTCCACGTGGCGGTACATGGACCGGTAGGCGTAGTCGGTATATTGCTGGGGGTTGTCTTTGCGCAGGACCACCGCCTGGTCGTGGGTCAGCTCGTGCGGCCAATAGCCGATGAGTGGATCATGGGCCGAGGTTTGGTCGGTAAGGGTATCGGGCACGACGTCCCGGGCGATGAGGTGTTCGAGCAGGTGGACGGCATTGCAGCGGACGCCGATGGAAAGCGCCTGGCCCTTACTGCGGGCTTCGAGGGCGCGGTCGATGGCCGTGTCGATGTCGTCCATTTTTATGTCGAGGTAACGGGTCTCGATGCGTTTGTCTATACGCCACTGCTCGACTTCGGCGATGAGGGCAACGCCTTCGTTCATCGTTATGGCCAGGGGCTGGGCGCCGCCCATGCCGCCGAGGCCGGCGCTAACGTTGAGGGTGCCCCGCAAGCTGCCGCCGAAGTGTTTGTTTGCAGCCGCCGAGTAGGTCTCATAAGTGCCCTGCACGATGCCCTGGGAGCCGATATAGATCCAGGAGCCGGCGGTCATCTGGCCATACATCATCAGGCCTTTCTTTTCCAGCTCATCAAAATGCGCCCAGTCCGCCCATTTGGGCACTAATTGGGAATTGGAGATCAGGACGCGGGGGGCGTCTTTATGCGTGCGGAGGATGCCGACGGGTTTGCCGCTTTGGATGAGCAGGGTCTCATTCTCTTCGAGGTCTTTGAGGGCTTTGATGATGAGATCAAGCGCTTCAAAATTCCGGGCGGCTTTGCCGCGTCCGCCGTAGACGATCAATTCCTCAGGGCGTTCGGCCACGTCCGGATCAAGGTTATTGAGCAGCATACGGAGGGCGGCTTCCTGTATCCAGCCCTTGCAATTCAGTTGAGAGCCTGTCGGAGTTCGGTATTTAACGGCGTCGTAAGTAATCATAAATTTAACAACCCGGGGATTAGGCCCGGGTTGCTAAAATAAATAAAAATTGATAGGTGTGAACGTCCTTAACCAGCCATGAATCCGAGTACGAGCAAATTATTCCCAAAGAAAAGATTCATAGGACAGATCTAATGGCAATCTTTTGGTTTAAGCAAACTACTCTATGCAATATAAACGCGTTAGGCATAGCTGCCTGCAAGACTTTACGGACGCGTCGTTTTGGGGTAAAATCGTGCTATTGGACCTATAGGCGTGTTACAGGGAGAAGTCGGTTTCAAATTCCCGGTTTAGGGATATCCCTTTTTCCCTGGCCAGGTCGTCGCAGTGACGGACAAATGAAAAATCGCGGATAATCGTGTGAAGCTTTTGGATATCAGCGGAAAAGATGCGGTCTTCACTGGCGAATTCGACAAAATTCCGGACATATTCGTGGGCCGCTTCCAGAATGACGCTGCTTTTTAGCGGGCGCCGGAATTCGATCGCCTGGCAGGCGCTCATGAGCTCGATGGCGAGAATATATTCCAGGTTGTCCAGCACCTGGTTGAGTTTCCTGCCGCTGATGCTGCCCATGCTGACGTGGTCTTCCTGTCCGAGGGAAGTAGGGATGCTATCGGCGCTGGCGGGGAAACAGAGGGTCTTGTTTTCAGTGACCAGGGCGGCGGTGGTATATTGAGGGATCATAAAACCGCTGTTGAGTCCGACGTTGCTCATGAGCAGCAGGGGTAAGCCCCATTTGCCTTCCAGGAGCAGGTAACAGCGGCGATCGGAGATATTGCCGATTTCTGCGGCGGCGAAACAGGCATAGTCCAGGGGCAGGGCCAGTGGCTGACCGTGGAAGTTACCGCCGCTGATGATATCGCCTTCTCCGAGTATGATCGGGTTGTCGGTGACCGAATTGAGCTCGATCTCCGTGAGCTGGCGCAGGTGCAGCCAGGCATTACGGGATGCGCCGTGTACCTGGGGCATACAACGCAGCGAATAAGGGTCCTGGACCCGGCCACAATCGACGTGGCTCTGCATGATGGCGCTGTCGCGCAGGAGCAGCCGCAGGCGTTGGGCCACCAGGAGGCTGCCGGTATAGGGGCGCAGGCGGTGCAGGCGTTCGTCAAAGGGAGCCTTGGTCCCCGTCAGGGCTTCCAGGCTCATGGCGCCAATGATATCGGCGGCTTCCAGGCAGTAATGAAGTCGCTGTACCGCCTTTACGGCGAAAGCCAGGATAAACTGGGTGCCGTTGATGAGCGCCAATCCTTCTTTGGGACCCAGCGTTATGGGGAGGAGGCCATATTGATCGAGCACTTCCCGGGTGGGTTTTCTTTTGCCCTCGTGGAAAACTTCACCCAGGCCGATGAGGGGAAGGAAGAGATGAGCCAAGGGAGCTAAATCCCCGGAAGCGCCCACCGAGCCCTTTTCGGGAACTACGGGAATGACGTCTTCGCTGATAAACCAGAGTATCCGTTCGAGCGTCGTCAGCTGTACGCCGGAATAACCCTGAGCGAGTGCATGCACTTTAGTGATGAGCATGATGCGGGCTATTTCCGCAGGGATGGGGTTCCCTACCCCAACGCTATGGCTCTGGAGGATCTTGTGTTGCAGGATGCGGGTGTCTTCTTCGGATATTTTAGTGTTGGCCAGGATCCCAAAACCGGTATTGACTCCGTAGACGGTAGTATGTTGGCTAACGATATCGGCTATGTGCTGTTGACTGGCTTTTATCCTGTCGATGGCGGTTGCAGACAACATACCTTTACGGGTTCCGGAGGCCAGCTCGATGGTAGTCGCAATAGTTAATTGATCGAGGCCGTACTTTAGGCGTCGAAGTTAATAAAATTACTTCAGCAGGCGACGGAGAAACTCATCGCGGCGGCGGCTGGCCACTTCAATAATGCTGCCGTCTTCCATTTCGACGGACCCGCCGCGGCCTTTCTGGTATTTTCTTATGCGGGACAGGTTGATGATATGGGAATTGTGGATACGACAAAAAATGTTTTCGGGTAATATTTCTTCATAATCCTTTACCGTGCGGGTCGCCAGAATGGGTTCGCCTTTGGAAAGATAGATGCTGGTATAATTGCCCTTTGCTTCAAACCGGATAATGTCCTGAACGGATATAAAGATCAGCCCGGTGATAGTAGGTATCGCCATCTTCTGCTGGGGCAGGTGCAAAGCGCCGACATTTTCCAGCAGCATTTTCATTTGCTGGACGACGGTGTGTTCGTCAGGTTTCGTCCTGACGCGGTTGATCGCATCAACCAGGTCGTCGATGTCTACGGGTTTGAGCAAATAGTCTAAGGCGCTGTATTTGAAAGCGCGGACCGCATAATTATCAAAAGCGGTAACAAAGATGACTTTAAAGTCGATGGGCTGTAATTGATTGAGCAGGTCGAAGGCATTACCCTGGGCCATTTCGATGTCCAGTAATACCAGATCGGGTTTGGTCTCCCGGATAAGAGGTAAGGCCGTTTCCACTCCACCGGCGGTGCCGACGATGCTGACCTGGGGGCAATAATTTTCCAGGAGCCGTTGCAAAACCCTGATGCTGTCTGTTTCATCGTCTACCAAAACTGTTCTGATCATATGGTTTTGTTTTCTAAGAGGATGTGAAATAGGGGGAATTCCATAATTACGCGGGTGCCTGCCGGCTCACCCGTATGATCTTCCAGGTCGATGACGCGGGTGAGAATGCTATCGTTGTATTTGGCGTTCATCATGCGGATACGGTCGGCCGTTAGTGACATCCCTTTCGACTGGTATTCGATGTGTTCGCGGGTCTTGAAGCTGCCTGCTTTTTTACGTCCGATGCCATTGTCCTCCACGGTGACCACCAGCCGGTTGCCCGCTTTCAAAAATTTTATATGGATGGATCCCTTACCTTCCATTTTATGCCGGAGGCCGTGCCGCATGCTGTTCTCCACATAGGGTTGGATCAGCATCGGCGGGATGATATACGTGTCGTCGTTTACTGCCGGGTCCACTTCGATGAAATAGTCCATTTTTTCCTTGAACCGCAATTTTTCCAGCGAGAGATAACCCGACAGATAACTGATCTCATCGGGCAGGGGAATGAAAGGCTTGCTGGAATTCTGCAAAGTCGCGCGAATCAGTTTTGCAAAACCGCTGATGTATTTGTTAGCAGCAAAAATGTCCTGGTCAAAAATGTATTGCTGGATGGAATTAAGGCAATTAAAAATAAAATGCGGGTTCATCTGGGCCTGTAAGGCCGTGTGTTCCATTTCCATCATCCGTTGGCTGAGCCGTTCTTTTTCTCTCTCCCGGTTACGAATCTGTCGGATGCGGAGTGAAACGAAGAGCCAGGTCAGCGACAGAAAAGCGATTATGATCAATCCGTAGAACCAGGTTGTTTGCCAAAAGGGGGTGATCACGCCAAAGGGCAAAGTTAATAGGGAACTGTTAGTCCCGAATTTATTGGTGGCCTGTAATTGAAACTCATAGTTACCTGAGGGAAGCGTGGGGTATTCAAGGGAAGCCTCTTTCGTGGTGCGCCAGGCGCTGTCCAGACCCAGGAGGCGGTAGCGGTAGGTTATACCGCCTACGGACCGGTAGGAAATGCCGGCATATTCCAGCCTGATATGCTTATCGGTATACGGAAGCAGTAAATGGGCCGTATCGCCGATGCGTTCTTTTCCCGAATTGAAGAGAGAAAGCAGGTAAAGGCGGCAACCTTCCGAAAGATCGACCTTTGCCTCGTCAAAAAAGCTCAATCCGGCCGGCGTGCCGACATAGATGGAGGAATTATCCGCGTAAATGACATTTACGATGTCCGATCCAAGACCGTCCTTGGACGTATATTGAGCAACCGGGTAACCGGGCTGGTCGAGCCTAACTCTGTTCAATCCCTTATCGGTGCCTATCCAGAGACTGTTATCGTGAACGAGGATGGTCCGGCAGATATCGCTGGTCAATCCCTGTTGCCGGGAGATGGTCGCGATTACCCGGCCGTCTTTGTAACCAATGAGACCCGCGTCATAGGAAGCCACCCATAACGTTCCGTCGGAAGATTCGGCGATGGCAGATATTCTCTTTTGCAGGAAGGGTATCTTTTCGCCCATGTAAATGGCGGACTTGTTCGGAGCTAATGCGTAAAGCCCATTCAGCGTCCCTATGAAAGTAGTGTCTTTGCGATAATAAACGGTGGTAGACCTCTCCCGCCAGATTGTGTCTATCATTCGAAAGTTCCGCAGGTCGAAGCGGCCGACGCCCCAAAAGGCGCTAAGCAGTAATTCGTCGGCACTTTTCACAAAAACAGATTTTATTCGTGGGTGAACCCAGCGCACCCGGTGGAAATCGGGGGTGCACATGTCCAGGCCCATGTCTGAAACGACAAAAAGCTTCCCATTGAACAGATGGCCGACATATATGGTGCGGTTCTTGGAAATGGCTGTCAGACAGGCACGCTTCTGCAGGGACATATCCGGCAGGGAAAAAAAGAAAACATAGTTGTGATCATCACCCGCCAGCAGCTGACCGTCCATTTTGATAATGCCGGAAACGGAAGAAACTTCCATCCCCGGCTCATTCAGGCGGATGGTTTTAAACTCGTCGGAATTAAGCCTGAACAAGCCCTGGCCGAGGGATGTAAACCAGACATTGCCCGTAGCATCGCGGAAGGTCCGGGATACCTGTTTTCCCGGAAGGTATCGTTTGGTGCGACCTGTATGCAGGTTATACTCTGTGGCGCCCGAGAATTCATTGAAATAAAACAGGCTGTCATCCAAAGTGGTAAAACTGTTGTGCTTATAATGGACGGGGTCAAAAGGAAGACCCACCACTTTTCCGGTGACGAAGGAGCGAATGGCGGACCGATATTTGTCAGCCCGCCAGATCATACCGGTAGGATTCATAGCAATGAATCCGGGTAAGGCGCTTTCAAATGGAATGGTGCACAGTGGCATGAATCCCTTTTCAGAAAGCGTGAAGACCTGTTGATCTTCCTGGACTAAAAAATGGCCGGTGTTGCTGCTGCTGATAGCGGCGCAGTCGTGGATCGGATGGCCGCCGATGGAGTCATATTTTACGACGGACCCGTCGGTCCGGAAAAGCTGCAGCGCCGTCCGTTCCTGCACCAGGATATTTCCGTTCCGGTCCTCGGCAAAATGTTCGATGTTGCCTTTGAGCCGGATGTTGTGCAGCAGCGTATCATTGTCCTCGTTGTATATCTTACCCTTATAATAATAACAAATGGATTTGCGGAAGGGCGCCATCCAGACCCGGCCTTTGGAGTCACCGAACATTTCCAGGATCTCTACATCAGGCAGACCATCGATGGTGGTGTAGTTGTGGAAATTAGTTCCGTCGAATCTGCTGACGCCTGTTTCGGTGCCGGTCCAGATAAAGCCGTCTTTATCCTGTGTGATGCAATAAACAGTGGAGCCGGCAAGGCCATCGGAAATATCGTAATGGGTATAGCTGTATTCCTGCGCTGATGCACAGCCGGACAACAAAATCAATAGGAAGGTTAACGGCAGGATTTGCTTCATAAGACCTTATAAAAATAAGGTTTATTTCGGATGACGATTGGGCTGAGGCGCAGGATGACACCGATATTTTTACAGTACTGACGGAATTGGGCCAGCGAATATCGTTTGCTGAAGGCAAGGCCGATGAGAAAAATGGGTATATCGATCAGGTAGAAGAAAAGCTGGACCAGGAACCAGCCGGTGCCGAACTGCTTGCGGATGCGTACGAAGTTGGAAAGCATGATCTGAAGGCCTTTGCGGTCGTAGAAGTTGTAATAACCTTTCCCGCCGGAGCCAAATTCTTTGTTGGCTGTTTCACCCTGCAGGTGTATGACTTTCAGATCGCCGTAGATGCAAAGTGGGCCGGTCTTTTTCAGGCGGGAACACCATTCGGCCTCTTCGGCGTAGAGGAAGAAGTCTTCGTCGAGCAGACCTGCCTGGTCAATGGCGTTGCGTTTGACCATGAGGAAGGCGCCGTTGATCCAATCGACTTCGACGGGGGCAGCGCCACTGCCCGCGTCGGGAACGTGGGGTTTTCTGACCCTGGCCATTTCACCGAGTGATTTGACGACAGCGCCGAGGAATGGCAGCGGCAACAAATAGTTGAGCCCGCCCTTCATGACGTACATGCCGGATATCTGCGGGGTGGCATCACTGTTGAGAAGCTGTACCCCGGCTGCAATGTATTTTGAAGTCAGCAGACGGTCATAGCAGGTGGCGATGGCGCCGGCATCGGGAAGAGTGTCGCCATTGAGCAGCAGGACAGCGTCGCCTGCAGATGGATGACTGACGCCAGCGGCCGACCGGCGGATGCCTTCGTTATTGGCGCGGGCAAAACCTGCATTATACGTCATAGGTATCCAGGTGACCCGGGGGAAGGCGGATGTAATGACCTGCCGGCCATCATCGCCGGAAGCATTGTCCACGATGAGTACGTTGAAAGTCCCGGCGATGGCGTCGCGATAGAGATGTTCGAGGCAGTCGAGCACCAACCGGGTGGACTTATAATTGACTATGATGATCGCGAGGGCCATTATATCGAAACGGTTAGGCGGTTAGCTAAATAACTGGCGAACATCCAGCATTTGGAGAAAACACCAATTTTTAAAAGTTTGTCCGGAATGACGCGCTGCCAGCGGAGCATGCGCTGCAGGGCGACAGGAAGCGGAAAATCCACAGATGATGGGGCGCGAAAGCCGGCATTCCGGAGAAAGCGCCACCATTCGTCGTAGAGACTGAGACGGCGGAGAGACTTGCAGCCAGCGCCCTCCAGCCACTGTAGCTTCGCAGGAATGAGTTTTTCCCGGAGAAAGGGCAAGTCGTGGCCGGCGCTGATACCGTCGGCGCCAAAGGTTGCTACCAGGACGCCGGTATATTTAGTTCGGACGGCGGGATCGCTGAAACAGCGCAGGTTAAAATCCCAGTCGGCATGCATCCGGTAGCGCTGATCGTAATAACCGAGGCGGGTAAAGAGACTTTTTCTGTAGAAAGCGGCCTGGTGGGAAAGGTTGCGGCTGAGCAATTTCTCCAGGGTGAACTCACCATCATAGCGGCCTTTGTAGCTGGGGCTGAGGACATCGCCGTAGACCAGGTCAAAATTAGCGAGGGAGGGGTCTGAGAAGAAACTTTCCAGGACATTTGCGTCCTGGAAAAGATCGTCGCTGCCCAAAAAATACAACCACTCTCCTTCTGTCAGCCGGATGCCTTTGTTCATGGCATCGTAGACTCCCTTGTCGGGCTCGCTGATCCAGCGGGTGACGGTATTCGTGTGTTTATGGATAATGTCGAGGGTGCCGTCTTTCGATCCCCCATCGATAATAATGTACTCCAGGTCCCGAAAGGTCTGGCCGGCGACGCTAGTAATAGTATTCTCTAATGTTGCGGCCCCGTTGTAGACAACGGTAATGACGGAGACCAGGGGCTTTTTCATTTTCCGGAATTGTTTAGCGGTGGTGGAAAAAGCATTTTGCGAAAGGCCAGGAACAGCTCGAACGTATTCGGGTAATAGACGGCAATATAATATTTCCGCTTCCATTTTTTCAGGAAGGGTATGTTGAAGAAACGTCGCCTGAACTCTTCGAATTTCTCGCTTTTCACCTGCTGCATCAGCAGCATCTTTTTGATGGCAATGACAACGACGGTCATGTCTCGACCGATGTAGTGCGTGAGCAGCCTCTTCAATTGCGGCGTATTTACAGCCGGGGGTAAGCGGTCCAGCATCCACTTATAAAATCCTTCGGAAGCTTTGTAAATATTGTCGTAGCTGGATTCAGAATAACTGTAGTTGGTGTCATGAATGGTCCGGCAGCCGAGGGCGGTATTGACGTATACCAGGCCGGCGTTGGCTCCGCTGAGCAGGATAAAACCTGCGTCAGCCAGGGGCGGGGCGCCGTAGTCGGGTATGCCGCCGATGGACAGGGCGATCTCCCTTCTGATGGCGCACACGGACCAGAGCAGGCTGCCGCCGATGGTGCCGTCAAGAAAGGCCAGGCAGAACTCCGACGCAGAAAAAGTCTTTTCAGCATTGAGGTCCCACGAAGCCAGTGCAGAATTAGTACCCACTCTTGCTTTGGCCATACGGGCCTGTAGCAGCCCGGTAAAAACGGTATCGTGCCCGCCGGCATAGATGCCATACCCGGGATATTTGTCAAACAAGTCGTACAGCGTCTGCACCATGTTGGGATAGACCGGGTCGTCGTCGGTAATGGGGACGACAAATTGCCCGCAAGACCTTTCAATGCTTTTATTAAAGCTGGCTATCATCCCCAGGTTGGCCCCATTGGAAAAATAACGGAACCGGGGATCCTGCAACTCCGCCACCACCGCCTCGGCGCTGTTTTCCGGATCATTATCAGAGATCACCACCTCGAAGTCCGTAAAGGTCTGGGCCCTGAGGAGGGATAACATTTTCCTAAGAATGCCGGTCCGCCGGTAGGTGCTCATGCAGAAGCTGATCCAGGGCATACTGCTGTTCAAATCAGGCATAGTATAAGCTTGTTTACCGGACGCGTTTCAGGTAACCTTCAGGAGCCACGCTGATCAGCAATTTATTGTCGATGGACCGGTCTATTTCAAACTCGGGATGTTCTTTCAGGAAGGCCTGGGCGGCGCTCCACGGATTGTCGCCTTTCCCCCAGGACCGGCCGGGCAGATAACCATCGGGCATGAACTCCACTATCGTATCGAAGACCACCAGGTAAGAGCCGACCGAGACGAAGGGGGAATAGAGTTGCAGTTCCCGCAGCACATGGTCGTGTGTATGATTGGAATCGAGGCAGACCATGATCGTTTTATGCTTGTCTGCAATCTCCTTTACCCGGGCTACCATTTCAGTGCTGAGGGATGAGCCTTCCAGCATTTTTATGCGTTTGAACATGGGATGTTTTTCTATCTCCTCGCGGTTGTGCTGACGGATATCGATGTCGATGCCCAGGACCTCTCCCTTACCGATGAGCTCGAGCAGAGAAGCATAGAAGATGATCGAGCCGCCGTGGGCAATACCGGTTTCGATGATCAGGTCGGGTTTTATATTCCAGATCAGTTCCTGAACGGCGATCATGTCCTGTGGATACTGGATGATCGGCCTGCCCATCCAGGAAAAGTTATAGGAATACTGGGCGATGTTGGACTCTAGGTTGAATGATCCGGCAGCCGTTTGTAATGCAGCATTTTCTTCATTTTTCCGGATACGTTCTTCCCTTTCTTCTATGAACTCAAGGATTTTTTTATTCATGTTTATTCTGTTTACTTAAAGCAAGATAGGCTAATTTCTTTTTTTCAGGATCGTTTGCAATTTGACTGGATCACCCCAGAATGCCATGGGCTCATAGTCCGTGTAGGGATAATGACCGAGGTTGAGAGTGATGGTCTTTCCCACCTGCCGGAGATGATCTTCCACCACTTGCCGGACCTTGATGGGCTGTCCGCTGCATACATGGATGACACCAGTGACCTCCTTCTGGAGGGCGATGCTAACGATGTAACCCGCTATCTGCTCAACCGGCAGATAGTCCCGTTCCTGCTGGCCGCCGCTCATGTTAAAGGAGGCCTCTCCTTTTTCGAGGGCCTTGTCCAGCTGTGAAAGCAGGGAGTTCGGACTTTGACCTTTGCCATACATATAAAATAATCGTGCCCATTTTACGGGGAAATGATACTCGTTTCCCAATTGTTCGAGAAAGACCCGCAGGGCTTCTTTTGCACGGCCATAGGCATGAATGGGGCTGGCGGGCATGTCTTCCCGCAAACATCCTTCGGTCAGGCCGTATTCCAGGCAGCTGCCGGTGACCGTTAGGTCCCTCAGGCCATGTTCTACCAGGTTGCCCAGGAAGGCTGTATGCCGCGGGAGATTGACCCCGAGGTGAAAGTCTGCCTTATAGTTGGGCAAGCCTTCCCAGGCCAGGTGGATCATGACATCCGGCTCTTCGAAGAAGCGGTAATAGTCGGTCGCCGGATCGAAACTGGTCAGGTCAAAGGGAATATAACGGACGCGCGGGAACCAGGGCGCCGACTGCGCCTTTTCTATATGAGCGGAACTGGCGATGACGGTATGCCCTTCTGCGAGCAGGCTTTCCACCACATATTTTCCGATAAAACCCGTAGCGCCGGTTACGAGAATTTTTTTCAAAGTCCGGTAAAGTTTTCGGTGAGGAAAGGATGGTTGGCATCTTTTTCCGAAAGATCGCTGACGGGCAGGGGCCATTGAATCTTCAGCGCGGGGTCGTTGTAACGAAGACCGCCTTCCACGCCCGGAGCATAGAATTCAGAAACAAGATAAAGCAGCTCGCTGTCTTCCTCTAAGGTCTGGAAGCCATGCGCAAAGCCCTCCGGCACATACATCATTTTTTTGTTTTCTGCCGAAAGCTCGGCGCCAAACCATTGTCCGAATGTCGGTGAACCCGCCCGCAAGTCTACTATCACGTCATACACGCTGCCCGCTATACATCGTACCAGCTTGATCTCCCTGTTTGGGGTCCGTTGAAAGTGCATCCCCCGGAGGGCCCCCTTTTCACGGGTATAGGATTGGTTCATCTGGACAAATTCCTTTGTATGGCCGATCTGCGCAAACTCATTTTTGCAATATGCGCGGGCGAACCATCCTCTATGGTCGCTGTTTGGAGTCAACCGGACCACAAAACTTCCTGCCAGCGGTGTAGGAGTAAAGATCATAAGGAAAGATAGGATTTGATCTGTTGAAAAGTATATTGCGCTTGCTGACCAACCGGCTTCTGATACCAGGTAAGGGTCCAGCGGATTGCTTCATGCGCATCGAGACGAGGCACCCATTGCAGTTCCCTTCCCGCCAGCGAGATATCCAGGTGCAGCAAACCCGCTTCATGCGGGGCAGAGGCCAGTGACTTGTCCAGCCAGGAGCCCTGTCCCCCCCATACGGCGATGGCCTTTTCTACCAATTGCTGTACGGGAAGATGCCCTTCGGGCAGGGGCCCGAAATTATAGGCTCTGGCATATCGTGCCGGGTCGCGATATAAAAGCCCGCCCAGCCGGAGATAACCCCCGATTGGTTCAAGAACATGCTGCCAGGGCCGGACAGAGCCCGGATTGCGGACTTCGATCGGAACGTCGTTCTGCAGAGCCCGGACAATGTCCGGAATAATGCGGTCGAGACTCCAGTCGCCGCCGCCGATGACATTGCCGGCCCTGACGCTGGCCAGTCCTTTTTTTAACGTACCCGATGAGGCCGGGTTAAAAAATGAGTTCCGGAAGGAGCTAACGACAAGTTCCGTGCAGGCCTTGCTGGCGCTGTAGGGATCATACCCGCCAAGGACATCGGTCTCCTGGTAGAGGGCGCCTGTTTCCTTGTTCTCATAGACCTTATCGGTGGTGATAACAACGATGCTGCAAGGCTTTTCGAGGGCGGTAACCGCTTCCAGGAGATTGGCCGTGCCCGTTACATTGATGTCGAAAGTTTCGGCCGGTATCTCGTACGAACGGCGGACGAGGGGTTGCGCTGCCAGATGAAAGACATAGTCGGGTTGAAAGTCCAGCAGCTCTTTTTTCAGCCTTTCCTTATCCCTGATGTCGGCCAGGATGGAAGTCACCTGATCCAATGGACCAAGAACGGTAAACAGACCCTGTTCATTCTCCGGCGGCAAGGCATATCCTTTTATTTCTGCACCGGCCAGGTGGAGGCAGGCAGTCATCCAGGCGCCTTTAAAGCCGGTATGACCTGTAATAAAGACTTTCTTGCCCCGGTAATATTCTTCGAGCTGTATCAGCGTCACCAAAGTTTCCATTTTGCCTGATTGTTTTGCCATAAAGCCTCCAGTTCCAGCTTGTCACGCATGGCATCCATGGGTTTCCAAAAGCCGTTGTGTTTGTAGGCCATGAGCTGGCCGTCTACGGAAAGCTGTTCCATCGGGGAGTCTTCCCACATGATGTTGTCCACATCGCCATCCAGGTAGGAGAAGACTTCGGGACGCAGGACAAAAAAACCTCCGTTGATCCATTTCCCATCGCCTTTGGGCTTTTCCTTGAAGTTGCTGACCATCCCATCCGGGGCAAGCAACATCCCGCCAAACCGCGCTTCAGGCTGAACGGCCGTCACCGTAGCCAGCTTGCCATGACTCCTGTGGAATTTGAGCAGGGCGTCGAGATCGACATCCGATACGCCATCCCCATAGGTGAGCATGAAGTCTTCGTCGCCGACATACTGGCGAACGCGTTTGAGCCTTCCGGCCGTCTTCGTGGAAAAGCCCGTATCTACGAGCGTTACCTTGAAAGGGTCGGTATTGGTATAATGAACGTCCAGCTTGTTGCTGCCGAGCTCGATGGTGATGTCGGAGTTGTGGAGGTAATACTGCATAAAATACTCTTTGATCAGAAACCCTTTGTACCCCAGGCAGATGATGAACTCATTGAACCCGTAGTGGCTATAGATCTTCATGATGTGCCAGAGTATCGGCTTGCCACCTATCTCCACCATGGGTTTGGGCCGGGTATCCGTTTCCTCCGCGATGCGGGTACCCAGTCCTCCTGCAAAAATGACAACTTTCATCAATGTCTGATTATGAGATAATAATACAGTTTACAACGGCCGCAAATTAGCCTTCTTTAAGGTACTGCAAAAATTTTTCCAGACTCTTCCGGTTGCTCCTGATATCGAAAAAAATACCTATTTTGGGATGAATATACCCTTAGTATTCCCGACCGCTCATGAGAAAAAACCTGTCCGTTGTCACCAGCGCCGTTGCAGCTCTTATCCTCTTATTGCCTTCCCTTGTCCGCAGTCAATCCTGTACCAACTGGTTATACCTTCCACCCGGAACAAATGCCAACGTCCAGCTGGGTGACGTCGACATACCCGGTCAGCAGGTTACCGTGGAAGCGGAGTTTTGCCGGACGACCACCTATCCCGCCATCTTTCATGGCGGCGACATCGTGTCGAAACATACCACAACCAGCGACGTCAATTACCTGCTGCGCCCCAACCTGGCCTGTATAACAACCGACGCGGGTTATTTTCAGGTCCTGCTTACCTGTCCGATCCGGCTGAATGTGACCTATCATGCCGCCATGGTCTATGACGGCAGCTCGCTAAAATATTACCGGGACGGCCAGTTGGTTGGCCAGACTCCGGCCAGCGGTAATCTATACCAGCAGGATCTTCCAACCCGGATCGGGTATTTTATCACCAATCTCCAGCCTGAGAATTTTGAGGGGTATATCAATGAAGTAAGGATCTGGAATGTGGCCCGCACACAGGCGCAGATCCAGGCCAATATGGATCTTTCCCTGCCCAGCCCGGCTACGCAGCCCGGACTCCTGGCCTATTATACATTTAACAATGCGCTGAACAAACAGGGAAATACTACCTGGGATGGGACGTTGAACAACGGGCCGCTGCTCAACCAGACCAATCCGCATTGTAATGCGCCGGGAGTGGCTGTACCGGGAACAACGGGTACACTTACCGGCAGCAATACCTGCAACGGCGCTCCGGGCTTACTGACATTTCATTCGCAGATAGGAGCAGGTCCGTTCACCATAGTATACACCGATAGGACCACCACCTTTACCCAACCGGGAGTTATGGATGGCCTGCCCTTTCAAGTACAGGTGCAGCCGACGGTGTCGACCATTTACACGCTGGTCTCCGTTCAGGACGCTTCCGGCTGCCCGATACCGGCCCAGCCCGGGGTAACAGCTACGGTCAATCCCGGTCTTTGCACCTTGTGTACCGGCAGCCTCGGCGACCCGATCATCAACGCCACCTTTGGCAGCGGCAACGGTAATTCCCCGCCGCTGGAAACGGTAGTACCCGGAGCTTCGACCAATCTTTTTTACCAGCCGACCAGCGGTGTCCCGGCCTTTCCTACCCCGCTGGACGGTTATTATACTATCTCCAGCACGGTGCCCGTCAACTCAAGCGGCCCCTACTGGCATACGGGTGGCAAGGACCATACCGGTGACCCCAACGGGTATATGCTTTACGAGAATCCGGGTGCCAGCGTCGGGGAATTTTTCCGGCAAAAGATGACCACGCTTTGCGGCGGCGGTAAATACGAGTTCTCGGCCTGGATAGCCGAGGCGGATGATCCTGTACATACGCCGAACCCGGTCCTTCCCGACCTGACCTTTATCGTTCAGACGGAAGACGGTACAGTGCTCGACACCTACAATTCCGGCCCCGTGCCGGAACTGGCTACCTGGACCTGGAGCCACTATGGCTTTTTCTTTACGCTTCCCCCCGGCGTCACCACGGCAATCGTGCGTATCCTCGACAATAATCCCGGCGGATACAGCCTGCCAGGCAATGACTTCGCCCTCGACGACATCACTTTCCGGCCCTGCGGCCCCGTGATGTCGGCCTCGCTGGCAGCGGGTCAGCCGCCTTCGGTCTGCCCGGGCGGACAGGTCAGCTTTAGCGGCACCGTTTCCGGTGGTTATGCCAATCCCGCCTATCTTTGGCAGGTCAGCGCGGACGGCGGCCAGACCTGGACCGACCTGCCGAACTCTAACAATACCCAGCTGACGGCGACGGCTCTCTTAACTGCAATACCTGTCGATTATCACTACCGGATGCTGGCAGCGGAAGCAGCAAATATCCAGTCGCCTAGTTGCCGGGTTGTTTCCAACGACGTCATCCTGCACGTCAACCCGGGGGCGGGAACCGACTTCGGTTTTGTCCAGCAGACCTGTGATCCCCTTCAATACCAGTTCGACAATACCGACTTCACCGCGACCACCTATACCTGGAATGTGGACGGACAGGACCAGGCGCCGGCCGCCGCAGGCATCCACACCCTACTGTATATATTCCCCGATTACGGGGACCATATTGTGACACTGACAGCGGCTGGTGGCGTTTGTGCCGGCAGCACGGTCAGGACCATCACCGCCGCGCTGCAGCCGGCCGAGATCTTGCTGACGCCCGATTCCAACATCTGCGCAGGCAAGTCCGTGCTCCTGAACACTAAAGCAGGTCTCAACTTCTGCTGGTCACCGACGACCGGCCTCAACGACCCGACTTCAGCCAGTCCGCTGGCTACACCGGCTGTCACTACAAAATATCATTATACCGCGTTAATTACCGGCAGCAACCTGGTCGTCAATGGGGATTTCTCGGCGGGTAATACGGGCTTTCAGTCAGACTATACCTATACGACCAATGGCTTCCCGGTGGGGATGTATGGGGTCGGCTCCAACCCCGCGGTCTGGCTGCCCAATGCGCCGGTCTGTACCGATCATACGACCGGAAGCGGCAACATGCTGCTGGTCAATGGAGCGCAGCAGGCGGATGTGCGGGTCTGGTCGCAGACAATAGCGATCCAGCCGAACACGAACTATGCCTTCTCCGCCTGGCTGGAGAATATCACAACGGTAAATCCCGCCAGCCTGCAGTTCTCCATCAACGGGCAGCGATTGGGCAGTCCGCTGACGGCCAATGTCAACGACTGCATATGGAACCAGTTCCATACCACCTGGAATTCCGGCAGCGCAACAACCGCCGTCATTTCCATCGTCAACGAGAACACGGTGCTTTCGGGGAACGATTTTGCGCTGGACGATATTTCTTTTGCCCCGGTGACGATGCAAACCGACTCCGTGACCATCGACGTCGAGACTCCTGCCCTGACGGCGACGCCGGTGACGACATCGGTCTGCCCGGGGCTTCCCTTACAGCTGCAGGCCAACGGATCGCTGACCTATAGCTGGTCTCCGGCCACGGGCCTGGACAATCCATCCATCGCCAATCCCAATTTTGTGCTGCCGGCTGCGCAGCTGAGTAATACTGTCGTCTATACCGTAACCGGCACTTCCGCGCGGGGTTGTACAGCCACTGCCAATGCCAGCGTAACCCGGCTGCCGGAGCTGATCCAGCTGGGTCCCTCGAATGTCGCTGTCTGTAAAGGCGGATGGGTAAGACTCTATGCCAGCGGCGGCAATGCCTATAGCTGGACGCCGGCTGGTTTGCTGGATAATCCGGCCAGTGAAACCCCTGTGGCCACCCTGGAAGCCACGACAAAGTTTTACCTTACGATGCAGGACGTCAATCTCTGTACAGAAACCGATTCTGTTGTCGTAAACGTGCGGCCGGAGCCAACCTATAAGGCGCCGCCGGATCGCACCATCTGTGCCGGCTTCGACGTGAAGCTGGCCAGCGCAAACGGGCCGGGTTACGTCTATGCCTGGACGCCGGCGGACGGGCTGGACGATGCCTCCTCCCCTGTGCCCGATGCAAGGCCATTGATTACTACAACTTATTTATTGCAGATCAGCGATTCGGTCTGTGCAGCCTATGACAGCAGTTTCAACGTAGAAGTCGTGGTAAGGCCGAGTCCCGTCATCACCGCGGAGAAGGCCGGTGACATCGACTGCGCCATCCATACTTCCCAGCTACAGGCCAGCGGCGGGCTATCCTATGTCTGGTCTCCTGCACAGGGATTGAATGATCCTTTCTCGTCCAGTCCTGTCGCCAGCGTGGATACGTCCGCTATCTATGTCGTGAGGGGGACGGGCAGCAATGGCTGTTATGCCTATGATACGCTGACCGTGAATGTGACCGCGACTGGCGCCAATACCTTTGTCGTGCCCAATGCCTTTTCGCCAAACGGGGATGGTCACAACGATTGTTTTGGGGTGACGCGATGGGGAGATGTGCAGCTGCAGGAGCTGGCGGTGTACAACCGGCTTGGGATGAGGGTGTTTACGACCCGTAATCCGTCGGAGTGCTGGGACGGGACCTTCCGCGGACAGCCGCAGCAGACGGGGGCCTATGTTTTTGTGATCAGGGCCCATACCTTTTGCGGGGAGGTCACCCGGACGGGGACGGTGATGCTGATAAGATGAGGTCTTATCGTGCCAGCTGCCCCTGGTTCACCGGCTGCTTAAGGTATTGAAGAAAATGTTCCAGTCCTTTGCGTTTTGGTTGATCGAGGTTATAATTCAAATGTTTTGTAAAATAATCGTGGAGCGAAAAGATCGGATATGGGTTTTCCGCTACTACCGCATCAATATGTGTGATGCCCTGCCGGTTGGCTTCGTCGAAGGCGGTGATAAAGCCCGGGTCGAGGGGTTTGTTGCTGATCCAGGCGGCGAAGACGAAGGGCAGGCCGGTGAAAGCCTTCCATTCGCCGGCCAAATCGTAGATATAGGGAGATATTTGTCTTTGTTCGAGCGCGCGGTCGCCGATGACGACCCCAGCCGTTGTCCCTTTGATGTGACCCTGGAAGTCTTTGCCTGCGTCGACCAGTTCGGGGCTGACCTTCCAGTATTCCCTGAGCAGGATGCGGGCCAGCTGGACGGAAGTGCGGCTCTGGTAATCGAGTAATACTTTTTCCACTTTATCGATGGGGGTCTCACTGAAGAGGCAGACCGAGGCCACGTCGCCATTGCTGCCGATGCAGTAATCACCATTGATGTGGTATTCTTTCAGGTGGGGTATGATGGCGACTGGCACGAGGCCCATGTCTATCTCATCCCTGAGCAGCATGGAAGCGATGCTGGCAGGGTAGTCTATGATCAGCTCGATATCCTTTCTAACGGAAGCCCGCTCGATGCCGTAGAGGAGCGGTTTTGTGTTGAGGTAGCTAACAGCGCCTACTCGTATTTTTCTGTCCAATTCCTTTGCGTTAATTTTGACGCGAAGTTACATAATCTAATTAAATGGAATTGAACTCACTCACTGCTATCTCCCCTATCGACGGTCGCTATCGCCACCAGGTCCAACACCTGGATGATTATTTTTCGGAATATGCCCTGATACGCTACCGGGTGCTGGTGGAAGTGGAGTATTTCCTTTTCCTGAACAAGAAACGCTTTTTCCCGCTGGAAGCCGCCACGAGGCGGAAGCTGCAAGCAGTACCGGAACAGTTTGGGCTCGAGGATGCGCAGTGGATCAAAACAAAGGAGAAGGAGACCAACCACGACGTGAAGGCGGTGGAGTATTTCCTGAAGACCCGGCTGGGGGATGAGCTGTCGGCCGTTGCCGAATGGATACATTTCGGGCTCACCTCCCAGGACATCAACAATACGGCCATTCCCCTGCTGTGGAAACATGCGGTGGAATTCGAATACCTGCCAGGGCTGCTAAACCTGAAACGGCAGCTGGAAGTGCTGGCCCGGGACTGGAAGGACGTGTCCATGCTGGCCCGGACACATGGACAGCCGGCGAGCCCGACCCGGCTGGGGAAGGAGATCATGGTTTTTATCGAACGCATCGAAAACCAGGTCGAGCTGCTGATCCAGGTGCCGTTTACCGCCAAGTTTGGCGGGGCGACCGGCAACTTCAATGCGCATCATGTGGCTTTTCCTTCCAAGGATTGGGTAAAGCTGGGGAACGAATTTGTGGAAGGCACGCTGGGATTGCAGCGCCAACAGTATACTACGCAGATCGAGCATTATGATAATTTAGCGGCGCATTTCGATGCGATAAAACGCATCAATACGATATTGACCGATCTGTGCCGGGATATATGGACCTATGTGTCGATGGATTATTTCAAACAAAAGACAAAGAAGGGTGAGATCGGCTCTTCTGCCATGCCGCATAAGGTGAATCCAATCGATTTCGAGAATGCAGAAGGTAACCTGGGAGTCGCTAATGCGCTGTTTGAGCACTTTGCCGCTAAGTTGCCGGTATCCCGGCTACAGCGGGACCTGACGGACAGTACGGTGCTGCGCAATATTGGCGTTCCCTTTGCCCATACTATTCTTGCGCTGAAGTCCATTGAAAAAGGGCTTGACAAACTGGTACTGAATAAGCTTAAGCTGGAACAGGACCTGGAGAGTAACTGGGCGGTGGTGGCGGAAGCCATTCAGACGGTGTTGCGCCGGGAAAACTATCCAAAGCCCTATGAGGCGCTAAAGGATCTGACACGGGGACAGGCGGGTATCACCAGGGAGTCCATGCATGCCTTTATCGATGGATTGAAAATCTCTGTGGCCTTGAAGAAGGAGTTGAAAAAGATTACGCCGCATAATTATACAGGGGTAAATTAAAATTATAAATCACTGCAAATAAGCAACTTAACAAATGTTTTATCCTAACGTAAAGGTTCCGGTGCTTCAAAACAAAGTTTTTGACTCAAGAGAGTCGGCTGTTAGTTCTGATTTTGGTTATCTGCAGATCGAACAAGATGCCGGAACGGGGATTTTTGAGAATAAGCTCTTTGATACTAACAAAATGGTTTATGACCAAAACTACGATAATGAGCAGTCAAATTCTGCCGTTTTTGAATCGCACCTTGACAAAGTATGTGAAATCCTGAAACCTTATATCGCCGATAAAAAGGTGATCGAGGTGGGCTGCGGCAAGGGGCATTTTTTCAGGAAGCTGTCTGACCTTGGCGCCGATATTGTAGGATGCGACCCCAGCTACCAGGGCGATGACCCCAGGATCATTAAAGAATTTTTTTCAGACACATTAGGTTTAAAAGGAGACATTATCATACTCAGGCATGTGCTTGAACATATTCAGCGTCCCGTAGATTTTATCAAATCAATTGCCGCATCCAACGGGAATAAAGGGATCATTTATATAGAAGTCCCCGATTTGAGCTGGATATTGGCGAACAACGTGTATTTTGATTTCTTTTATGAGCACGTGAATTATTTCCGGCCGGATGATTTCAAATTGATCTTTAATAAGATTTATGAACAGGGTCTCTTTTTTAATGGACAATACCAATACGTTGTTGCAGATCTGAGCTCCATTAACACACCGCCATATGCGTTTAAAAAGGTAGCTGATATTTTACAGGTTTCTTTCGAGAAGCTGGATAAGATCAGTCTTCGTTTAAAAGATACCAAAAAGCCTGTTTATATCTGGGGAGGTGCTTCAAAAGGTGTTATATCGAGTTTACATTTGTTAAAAAGGGGAGTAGAAATCGCTGCATTGATTGATATAAATCCTAATAAACAGAACAAGTTTGCGGCAATGACAGGCATACAGATTATTTCTCCCGAAACATTTAAGCAGCGAACGGCTACTGCGGTTTTACTGATCGCTAATCCCAACTACGAATCGGAGATAAAAAATGAATTGAAGGGAATGGATATCGAGTATATGAATCTATGATTCCAAACGCGGTTATTTATGGATCTCTGACGTAAAGTGGAATTCGATGCCGGGGTTGTTAGTCCTTTCGGTATTCAGGAACCACTCGCTTTGCGCCAGGTAGACCAGGTAACCGTCTTTATCCGCGGCGATGTTGGCGTGTTTGAAACGGGTAAAATCCTCCAGTTTTTTGGCGTCTTCGCTGGTGATCCAGCAGGCCTTATAAAAAGGCATGGCATTGAATTGTACGGAGGCGCTGTATTCATGCAGGAGGCGGTACTGGATGACTTCAAACTGGAGTTCGCCAACACAGCCGATGATCTTTTTATTCCCGCCGTATTGGGTGAAAAGCTGGGCGACCCCTTCGTCCGTCAGCTGCAAAAGCCCTTTCTCCAACTGTTTGGTTTTCATGGGGTCTTTATTGATCACCTCCTTAAAAATTTCCGGAGAAAAGGAAGGAATGCCGGTAAAATAAAAGTCTTCGCCTTCGGTGAGGGTATCCCCTATTTTAAAATTGCCGGTATCGAAGAGGCCGACTACGTCGCCGGGGAAGGCTTCTTCGATGACGTCTTTGTCGCGGGCTAAGAAAGTATAGGGGTTACTAAAGCGGACGTCCTTGTCGAGGCGGACGTGGTGGAAGTACTTGTTGCGTTCGAACTTCCCGCTACAGACGCGCAGGAAGGCGATGCGGTCGCGGTGTTTGGGATCGAGGTTGGCGTGTATCTTGAAGATAAAACCGCTGAACTTGTCTTCTTCCACGTCCAGATGGCGGGTGGACGTCTCGCGGCTGCGGGGGGTGGGGGCAACGCGTATAAAGGTATCGAGCATTTCCCTTACCCCGAAGTTATTGATGGCGCTGCCGAAGAAAACGGGAGCAACCATTCCGGCGAGATATTCCTCCACGTTGAGCTGGCCGTGGACGCCGTCGACGAGCTCTACGTCTTCTCGGAGGGTAGCGGCGTCTTTCTCGCCGAGTTTTTCATCGAGCAGGGGATTGTCGAGGTCATCGAAACGCAAGGTATCCTCATCCGCGGCCTTGGTATTGGCGGTGAACAGGACGAGGTTTTTGTCGTAGAGGTTGTATACGCCCTTGAAATCCTTACCGCTGTTGATGGGCCAGGCCATGGGGTGGAGCGCGATGTTGAGCTCTTTCTCGATCTCTTCCAGCAGGTCGAACCGGTTTTTCCCGTCACGGTCCATTTTATTGATGAAAACGATGACGGGGGTATCGCGCATGCGGCAGACTTCCATGAGCCGTCGGGTCTGGGCTTCTACCCCGTTGACGCTGTCGATGACGAGGATAACGCTGTCGACGGCTGTCAGGGTGCGATAGGTATCTTCGGCAAAATCCTTGTGACCGGGGGTATCCAGCAGGTTGATGAGCATGCCCTTGTATTCAAAGCTCATGACGGAGGTAGCTACGGAGATACCGCGTTGGCGTTCGATCTCCATAAAGTCGCTGGTAGCGTGCTTCTTGATCTTGTTGCTTTTGACGGCGCCGGCGGTCTGAATGGCGCCGCCGAAGAGCAGGAATTTCTCGGTCAGGGTCGTTTTACCAGCATCGGGGTGGGATATGATGGCAAAGGTTTTACGCTTGTTGATCTCAGTGTGATAATGCTTCATAATTGGGCGGCAAAGGTACGGATTAACGGGTTATTCTCAGCCGCTTCTTCACGGTGGCCCAGACAGGCGCAACGTCATCGGAAAGCCGCAGCGCCACTATCCCACCCCCATACAGCACCAGGAAGGTCGCGGAACGGAGAATCAGCCAGACCAGGCCCCGGTAGCGATGGAAAAGGACATAACAGATGAGATAGACCGCTAAACCCAGCAATACCGTATAGGCGGATTGGCGGCTGAAGGGCTGCATTTTGAACCGGCGGTAAAGGAAAATGCAGCGGATCCCGTTGTACAGGGAAAAGGTGAGGATGTCGGCAATGGCGGGCCCGATGATCCCAAACCGGCGGGCCATCAAATAGTTGAGCGGAACGGTCAGCGCGACCAGGATCATCCCGGTATAAAAATCAAACCGCCAGTAGACAGAAGTGCCGATGATCTGGGTGTTGAGGCCTGTGCCCATGTCGATGATCCGGTTGAACCCGATGATCAGGAAGATGATCTCGGCGCCAAGGTATCTATCCAGCCCGAAAGTGAGCAGACCGTCCCGGAAGTTTATTCCTATCAGGATGAAGATACCCACGGAAAAGATCAGCTGATTGATGGAAGAGCGGCTATAAATACGGCTGATCCTGGCGTAGTCCTTGTCCTTCCAGGCCTGTGACAGGGGACCGATGGCTGCGGCTGCGACACCCCGCTGCGGAGCCATGACCAGGCTGGCGACGTATTGCCCCATGCTAAAGACTGCCACAGCCGCCAGTCCGCCCGGCACTATCGCTGCTATGACGATCTGGGCGAAATAAAAGGAGATGTTAAACATCACGTTGGCCGTCCAGGCCAGCAGTATCAGGGACTTGATTTTAGCCAGGAATTTTTTAGTTACGCGGCTGGGGGAAAAGGTGAAATGCAATTCCCCTTTTCGTACCAGGATCACTACAAATATCCCGGTGATCAGCAGATAGGAAAAAGAATACAGCTTGACAAACAGGTCAAAACCATGTAATACCCCGATGAACAACAGCAATATCAGGATCAGGTTGAAGAGGCGCCACTGGAATTCGCGCAGGTAGCTGGTCAGCACGGATTGCTTGAGCTGCCAGCCATAGGCTTCCAGCACAGTAAACAGGCTCAGGCCGAGCCCGAAGGGAAATACCCAGTAATAATAATGCACGAGCAGATCGGAGTTATTCCCAAACTTCCGGATGACCAGCGGCTTGAAGACGATACCCGAGGCGATGACCAGCAAAAAGGCGGTGAACGTGATCGTCAGGGCCAGGCTCATCATGTCGTTCTCCTTCGCTTTCAGATTGTCTTTATAGTAAGGGTAGAATTTGTTGATAAAGGAGGGCATACCCAGGTTGGCGAGGGCAAACAGGATATTCCCGATAGAAACGAACATCCCGGTGACGAGCCCGTACTCCTCCGGGCTAAGCACTTTGGCGAAGAGCAGGGTATTCAACGCCCCTAATGCAAAGCCAAGGTAAACGATGCCCGAAGAGATGATGCTTTGCCGACGGATGGTGCTCATGGTTGCAAAGATGCGTTTTTTTGTCAGAAGCCGCTGCCCTGCAGCAGGCTGTTCAGGTCCTGTTTGCCGTCGTAGTGAAAGGGGCGGTTGAAAACAAGAGCGCCTCTTTTGATCTTTACACGGCCGTCCAGGCTGATAGTGGCCTGTTTTTCGAGCAGCATGGCCAGGGCATTGCTGAATAGACTGTGCAGGTCAACCTGGAGGGAGACGGGCACAAAGAAGGTATCTTTTTCGGGGATGAATATCGTCGAGTCCAGTATGGAATGGCCGGCGTGTTTGCCGTTGAGGGAAACATCCATTTCTGCGCGCAGCAGCTTCAGGTTATACGGATTGGGATTATAGAACTTCAGGGTGGTGGACAAGGTGGTCAGGGAGCCGGCCCGGATGATCTGGGGGTTCTGAAAACCGTAATATTCCGGCGCCTCGGGCTGACGGCAACCCGTAGCCCAGACGATCAGCCCGAGAAGGACCACTGTATGGAGGACGGTAAAGCGTTTATTCAATTGCAACATAAGCTGCAAGATACGGGATTCCCGAATTCCTGAATATTACCTACCTTTCTGACAAAAAAGCAGTGTCCTCTATCCCTGAACGCATCAAACGATTCAACAGCGACCGCATACCCGAATATGTGGCGCTGAAATACCAGCAAATGGCAGAAAACGCCTTCCGGTTTTTCCGCGGCACCTGTCATCTCTATTACGAGGACCTTAGCAGCAGCAAAGACCTGCCGGCTTACCCCATCAGCTGGGTCTGCGGAGACCTGCACCTTGAGAATTTTGGCACGTACAAAGGCGACAACCGCCTGGTCTATTTTGACCTGAATGATTTTGATGAAGGGCTGCTGGCATCGGTGGACTGTGAGGTGAGCCGGATCGTCACGAGCATTTTTGTAGGCTTTGAGTCGCTGGGTATAAAAAAGAAGGAAGCCCGGAGCATGGCGGAGTTTTTCTTACGCGTTTATTCCACGACGCTGGCCAGGGGAAAGCCTAAATACCTGGAGCAGGAGACAGCGGGCGGCATCGTCCGGACCTTCCTGGAAAAAGTGAGCGGGCGCAAACAAAAAGAGCTGATCCGCCAGCGGACAGAGGTCGGCCGAAACGATAAATTACTGCTCCGGCTGGACAAACTACGTTTCTTTCCCATCGACAAGGCTCTCCGGAAGGACCTGATGGCGCATATCAGCCAGTGGATGTTGCATTTTCCACTGCTGAAGGGCCGGTACCAGGTGCTGGATGCCTGTTTTCGTATTGCCGGCACCGGTAGTCTGGGGGTAAGCAGGTATGCCTTTCTCCTGAGAAATAATAAAGACCCTAAGAAACATTTGCTCATCGACATGAAGCAGGCGAAACCTTCTTCCCTGCAACCCTGGCTGAGCAATCCGCAGCCGGCCTGGGCTTCGGAGGCAGACCGGGTCGTCGCCATCCAGGACAGAATGCAAAATGTCAGCCCTGCCCTGCTGGGCACCACGATCTTCGGCAACGAGCCGTATGTGGTAAAAGAATTACAGCCTACGGCGGACAAGATCGATTTCCTGGTCATCCGGGACCGGTATAAAGACATCGCCTGCGTAGTAGAGGATATGGCTTTTCTGACGGCGAGTGCGCAGCTGCGGAGCGCGGGCCGGCAGGGCGCGGCTTTACCGGATGAGTTGATGGCTTTCGGCAGGGATGAGAATTGGCAAAAGGGGGTACTGGAATATGCGCAGGCCTATGCCGGGCAGGTGAAAAAGGACTACCAGGAATATTTTAAAGCGTATAAAGCAGGCTATTTTTTAAAATGACACAGGAACTCATCTGGAAATTATTGCTGGCCGTGTTGATTGGCGGCGCCATCGGCGCTGAGCGGGAATATCGCAGTAAATCGGCGGGTTTCCGGACGCTGACGCTGATCTGCCTGGGGGCTACGCTGTTTACCATCCTCTCGCAACTCATTAGCGGGCACGAGCCGGAGCGTATCGCCTCGAATGTCGTGGTGGGCATTGGCTTTGTAGGCGCCGGCGTGATCTTCAAGGGGGACTCGCGCAGCAAGGTCAGCGGAATCACCACGGCGGCGATGATCTGGGTCACGGCAGCCCTGGGTATGGCTATCGGTGCGGGGTATCTGTTGCTGGCTGCCTTTACCTGCGGGCTGGTGCTGCTGATCCTCTTCGTGTTCAGCCTGCTGGAAGGCTGGATCGACCGGGTCAATCAAATCCGGAACTATAAGATCATCTGTACGTTTGAGAATGAAACCTTGCGGCGATACGAGGAGCTGTTTGCAAAACACCACCTGAAATTCAGGCGCAGCAGGCAGACGAAATCGGCAGCGTTGAATATTATTACCGGGGAATGGGTAGTGCAGGGGTCGGAGCAGGATCACCGGCATGTGGTTCATGAGCTGATGAGGGATCCGTTGGTAATGGAGTTTGAGTTTTAAGGATTTAACCTTCCTTAGCAACATAATTGCCATTTGGCAGACCCTTCAGGGCCTCTCTTCGCATATAGTAAAAGATAATTAAAATAAGTTCAGTGTCCAGGTCTTTTCAAAAAGACCGCCGGGCTGCAGCTGGTTGATGCCTTCTTTATTTGTCAGCTGCTGATCGCTGTCGACGGAGTCGGCAATCCCGCACCAGGGCTCGATGCAGACAAAATCGGCGCCGGGCGCCGCCCAGATGCCCAGGAAGGGAAACCCGGGAAAGTCCATTCGCAGGCCTCTTTCAGTGCGGGCTGACCGCAGGGTGACGCCGTTGGAAGCCAGGTGTTTTAAGACCAGGGCGTCGCGGGCGAAGAGCGCCTTGTTGAGTGGAAGTATCCGGGTATCATTGAAAAGGGGTTCGGGTTCATTTTCAATAAGGCCGTCTTTGGAGACGGGCCAACGGGGGACGTTTTCCAGCTGGTCGAACTCCAGGTAGTAGTCGGTATAACTGGTGCCGGGGACGAGGGGGACCTTAAAAGCGGGGTGGCCGCCGACAGAAAACCAGAGGGGTTCGGCAGCAGGATTTTTTACCTGGTAGGTGGTGGAGAGACCCGCCGGGGTAAGCCGGTAAATGACCCGGAGCTCGAAGTCGAAGGGAAAGACGGCCCGGGTAGTTTCGTTGCTGTGCAGTAAAAAAGTGATCGAGCCGGCGGTCTGCGTTTCCACGGCAAACTCCTGGTCGCGGGCAAAGCCGTGGCGGGGAAGGGAATAAGGCTTACCCTGGTAGTAATAGGTGTTTGCTTTCAGGGTGCCGACGATGGGAAATAGCAGGGGTGAATGTTTACCCCAGATGGCCGGGTCGCCGCCCCACATATACTCGATATCGTGGGTTTTGTGGATAATACTTGTCAATTCTGCGCCTTTCGGATGGATGCTTATTTTGAGCTGTTGGTCTTCAATAAAGAACATGGCCTGTAATTTTACTTGCAATTTAGTACTTTCGGGGTATGTTACGCTACCTGGAAATTGTCTGGACCAGCTTTAAAATGGCTTTGCAGGAATTCCGTTCCAACAAGCTGCGGACTTTTTTGTCCCTGCTGGGGATTACGTTCGGCATCTTCTGTATCATCAGCGTACTCTCGACGATCAGCAGCATGCAGCTGGCAGTCAACAATGACCTGAAGGCGCTGGGCAATAAGACTATCTACATCGATAAGTGGCAGTACAGCGGCGGCCCGGATTTTCCCTGGTGGAAATACATTAAAAGACCCACCCCGAAATACGAGGAGATGAAACTGCTGAAGCTAAAGGTGCCGGATGCGGCGCATATTTCCTTTGGTATTGAAGGTCAATCCAACATAGACTATGGGGATAATTCCCTGACCGGGGTCGCCTACTACGGCTACTCCGAGGACTTTGACAAGATCCAGCAGGTAAATGTAAATATTGGCCGCTATTTCCAGCAGTCGGATTATGATCGCGCCACACCCTATGTGGTACTGGGTTACCTTATCTCGGAAAGATTGTTTGGCAAGGCCGCAAACGGCGTGGGCAAGACGGTGAAGCTAAAAGACGGGAAGAACGCCATTGTCGTAGGCATCATCGAAAAGCAGGGGCAGAGCCTCATCGGTGGCTGGGATTATGACAACAGCATTTTACTGACCTACAATTTCATGCGGCAGATGTTCAAGGAAGAATTTGCCAACCCGAAGATACTGGCGCAGGCGGGTGGAACCATCACCACAGAGGCGCTGAAGAATGAGCTGGAAGGAGCTATGCGGTCAATCCGCAAGCTAAGTCCGACCCAGGAGAATAATTTTGCCCTGAATGATATCGACAGCCTGAGTAAATTCTTCGACCCTATTTTTTCGGGGATGAATATCGGCGGCTGGTCCATTGCGGCCTTGTCCCTGATCGTCGGGATGTTTGGGGTCGCCAACATCATGTTCGTGACGGTAAGGGAAAGGACCAGCCAGATCGGGCTCAAAAAAGCCATTGGCGCAAAACGCGGGGTTATCCTGATAGAATTCCTGCTGGAGTCGGCCTTTCTTTGTATCATCGGGGGGTTGATCGGGCTGGTGGCTGTGTTTGTGTTGACGATAATATTCTCTGCCTTCCTGGGTTTTCACGTTTTTATTCCACTGAATATTATATTGCTGGCCATTTTTATCTGCCTGTTCACCGGTGTATCGGCCGGTATTATTCCCGCCTTTATTGCCGCCCGGATGGATCCGGTGGTGGCGATCCGGAGTAAATAAGCGGGCCGCCGGCCGGGAGCCGGCGTTTTGAGCTACCTTTGCGCCCATGTTGACCATTCTGGCGATAGAATCTTCATGCGACGAGACCAGCTGCGCCATCAGCCGTGACGGGGTTATTCTTGCCAATATCATTGCCGGTCAGGCCGTACATGAACAGTACGGCGGAGTTGTGCCCGAACTGGCCAGCCGCGCGCATATGCAGAATATCGTGCCGGTGGTGGATGCGGCCATGAAGAAGGCTGGTTTTGCGATGGCAGAATTGAGTGCGATAGCCTTTACCCATTCGCCGGGATTGATCGGGTCACTGCTGGTCGGATCGCAGTTTGCCAAGTCGCTGGCGATGTCGCTGGGTATTCCGCTCCTGGCGGTGCATCATATGCAGGCGCATGTGCTGGCCAATCTGATACCGGGGGCAGCGACGACCGGGGCCACGCAGACCGATGCAACAGCCGGGGTTGCCCTACCCTCTTTTCCTTTTCTTTGTCTGACGGTAAGCGGTGGTCATACGCAGATCGTAATTTGTCACTCCCCCCTGCAGCTGGAGGTCATCGGTCAAACGCTGGATGACGCGGCTGGCGAAGCTTTCGACAAATCGGCCAAATTGCTGGGGTTGCCTTACCCGGGTGGTCCGCTCATCGATAAATATGCCAGGGAAGGCAATAGTACACGTTTTGCCTTTCCCGAGCCGCAGATACCGGGACTGAACTTCAGCTTCAGCGGGCTGAAGACCGCTATCCTGTATTTTTTGCAGGAACAGAAAGGAAGGGATCCGGATTTTGTTGCCCGTAACCTGCCTGATATCTGTGCGTCGATACAAGGACGCATTATCTCCATCCTGCTGAACAAGCTGAAAAAGGCTGCCCGCGACACCGGGATCAGGGACCTCTGTATTGCCGGCGGCGTGTCTGCCAACAGCGGGTTACGCAAGGCCTTCCGGGACATGGGTGAAAACCTGGGCTGGCGGACTTTTATTCCCGCTTTTGAATATTGTACAGACAATGCGGCGATGATCGCGATAACGGGCCATTACCATTACCTCGCCGGACATTATTCCCCGTTGTCGACTTCCGCCAGTGCCAGGGCGGAGTGGTAAGTTTTTGCGGTATTTTTGCAGTAATGCCCAACACCTATTTCCAATTCAAGCAGTTTACCATCCACCAGGACCAATGCGCCATGAAGGTATGTACGGATGCCTGTATCCTGGGCGCCTGGTTTGCCCAGAAGGCGCCCGCTTATTCCCAGGTGCTGGACATCGGCAGCGGCACGGGTTTGCTGATGCTGATGCTGGCGCAGAAACACAAGGGAGAAATAAGGGGTATCGAACTCGACCTGGCCGCCTACCGGCAGCTGCGGGATAATATCGGGCAAAGTCCGTGGAAAAACATGCTGAAGGTATTTCCGGGGGATGTGCGCTCATTTTCCTTTCCCGGCAAATTTGATTTTATCATCACCAACCCTCCTTTCTTCGAGGGGGACCTACCCTCGGTCTCAGAAACCGCCAACCTGGCCAAACACAGCAAAGAGCTGACCCTCGCAGAGCTGCTGTCAGTCATTGATGCCAATCTTTCGCCGGAAGGCTCATTCGGTATCCTCCTCCCCTATCACCGGACGGCCTGGTTTGCAGAACAGGCAATAAGTCGTTATGGTTTTTCCCTCCGGGAGAAGCTGCTGGTGCGACAGACGCCGGGACATGATTTCTTCCGGAGCATTCTCTACTTCTCCCGTCACCGGGAGGTTTTTACCCCGACGACGGAGTTGACGATACAGGATGGTGAAGGCGGGTATACACCGGATTTTGTGGAGCTGATGAAGGACTATTATTTGTATTTATAGGCGTAGCCTTCCAGGTACCGGTAAGGTCCCGTCAAAAGGCCGCCCCGCACCATTGTCGCTCTTTCGATGATGGGTGACCCACCCCGCACCAGGGGATCCAGCACGTGTTTGATCAGCTGTTCGCCGAAATAACGGGAGGCATCGCGGGGCAGCTCATTGGGCAGGTTGCCAACGGCCATGATGTCAATGGAGTCCGGCAAATAAGGAGCTGTGCGGGCCCGGCTGATCCTCTCCACACCATATATGGGGTCTGACATAGAAGCATCACCCAGGTTACAGGGGATAGAGCCATCGCGGTCGTCGGTAATATCGGCGATGGTCTGTATCCGGAAGCCGGGCTGAGCCAGGTCCTCCCATTCAAAGAGGCGGGGCATGTCCTTGTCCCAGTAGACGCCATTCATTAAAATATCGGCCGTCCGGGTGAAGGGGAGGAATTTGCAGCGATAGTCGCCGGGGTGCCGGTGGAAGTGTTCGCGCTGATAGGTTTTGTTCTGCGCATGCTCGTACAGCGCAGCCCCTTTCAGCTGGGTGAACACGGGATAGGAAAAACTACGTTCCAGGAATTCGTCCGGTTCGACTTCGACGATCTCCAGCAGGTTCATGATTTCGAGCACGCCATGCGCAACGCGGCCCGAGCCGGTGACGGCCACTTTTATCTCCGGCAGGCGGAGACCGAAATAAGTATGAATGAGCTCGCGCAAGCTCTGTTGCTGAAACACCCGGCCCAACTGGTATTGACCGGTTCGCCTGCCATAGGCCATGATGCCGTTGTGAGCGCCGACGATACCCGCAAAAAAGCCAAAACCCAGGATGCGCTGGCCGTCGTCGTGCTCCAGGCATTCGTAATCGATGAGGGTGATCTTCTTGTCGAGGATGGCCCGGAACATACGTTGATTATAGGGTTGTTCCTTTTTGGTATGGGAAAAGAAAAGATAGGTTTTGTTTTCGATGAGGGCATCCACCGGCACTTCCTTAATCCCGAAGAGGACGTCACTGCCGGAGATGTCTTCCGCCACTTCGATGCCGGCGGACCGGTATTCCCGGTCGGAGAAACAACGATCCGAAGAAGACTCTACCAGGACCCGGATACCGGGAGCATTCTTTTGTATCCATTTGCATTGGGCCGGGGTCAGCGCCACTCTATTATCAGGGGGAATTTGTCCTTCGCGGAGTAAGCCTATCGTTAGCATTCTTAATTGTTTACGAACGACCGAAGATAGAATTTTTTATTCCTTTTTTGGCTGGGAAAGGCTAATTGCGTTATATTTGCGTCCCGCTTTCAGCACCGGTGTTGGAGCGGAAAGCCCAGATGGCGGAATTGGTAGACGCGTCAGACTCAAAATCTGGTTATCGCAAGGTAGTGCAGGTTCGATTCCTGTTCTGGGCACAATGTAGCCTTGTAAATGTCTGATTTACAAGGCTTTTTTATTTCCTGAGTGTCATTTTTTCTCGCTTTTCTCCCCTTTTCTACCACTATTTCTGACACTCAAATGACACTCACCATGACACTCAGTCAACGAATCGCATTCCGGATGGATCATCCGCGTTATGCGCTTAAAAGCGCCCAAAACAGCATGGGTAAACGCAGCAATTTGCACATTGGATTTTCAATCAGTTTTATCTCCTCTTCAAAACAGTTAAGCACATCACCGGCACTTACATCTGACACTGAATTGACACCCACTTTTGACACCCATTTAAGAGCCGAAATGTCAGTCCTGACAAGGTTTGCATCCTTACGACGCAAATTATTTCCAGGGTTCTTCTTCACGTATTTTCTCACAATTTCCCGTAACGTTTTTGGTGTGATTCCAAACGACTGCCAGTTTACCGGCATGGCATATCCTTTGACCACTTCTGTTTTCACCTCTAAAAATCCACACCTATGAACATCGGACAAAAACTAAGCAGGAAAGGCGATAAGATTCATTTCTACTTCGACATGGGTCGGGGAAAGGGACAGCGTCCTTCCACTGGGATCTTCATTTATACAAAACCCCAAAACCAGGAACAAAAGAACTTCAATAAAGAGGCATTGAAGATTTTAGAAACGAAGAAAAGCCAGTCAATTATAGAACAGCAGGTTATTGGTACGTCTATTATTCCAGCCCATAAATTCAAAGAGAACTTTCTCGATTATTTTGAAGAGTATATAAAATTGAATGGCAGGGATGGTAACAGACACCTACCCTGCTGTCTTTCCAAATTAAAATTATTTATCGAAACCGATTTTCTGGCCCCGGTGGACATTACTTACAATTTCTGCAAACGCTTCCGTCGCTATCTGCTGGATAAACTCACCGGCGAAACTCCGGCAAACTACTATGCGCGTTTTAAGTGGGTGATCAATGACGCAACAAGGGATGGATATTTCAGGGTAAACCCTACGGAAGATATTCCTGCAGTACGCAATCCAAGTGTCGCGCTTAAAGAAAACCTGGAAGCGGAAGAATATATTGCCTTACTTAACACCCCTTGTCTTAACGAGCAGGTAAAAGATGCCTTTATATTTTCCTGCTATACCGGTTTGCGATGGGTAGACGTAAAGAAAATGCAATGGCAGGATATTCAGGGGAACACCTTAACAACGAGGATAATCCAAAAAAAGACGGGAAGACCAGTAATTCTTACCCTCCATCCGATAGCTGAGGCAATTATAGAAAGAAGAAGAAAGGCGTTCTTTGGCAAATTCGATCCCAAAAGGACAGTATTTGATCTACCTACAGCCAATGGAGCCAACAAAGTGCTTGGTCTATGGGTCAAAGCTGCAGGAATTCTCAAGCATGTAACCTGGTCATGCGCCCGCTTAAGTTTCTCCATTCTGCTGAAAGATAAAAATGTGGACGACGCTACCATTGCCTATCTCATGGGACATGCCACTACCCGGCAAGTTCAAATAACCTATAAGAGGCATCGACCTAAGGATCAGGTGGCGGCTATTAGCAATTTACCTTCTAATTGATCTAAACTATAAATAGCAACAAATGATGACAAAAACAAAGGAGGGACGGGGAATTACCCCACCCTCTTTCATTCGCTCCCCAGATCAAAAATGGTTATATTTGCCCTGCATGAAAGTCAATGTTACCATAAAACCGGATATGCTTGAGTGGGCGATACAGCGTGCAGGCCATGTTGTACAGACCTACATTGAAGAGCATCCGAGAGTTGGTCAGTGGCTATCGGGAGAAAAGATGCCTACCGTCAAGCAATTGGAAGATTTTGCGCAAAAGGTCCATGTCCCTTTCGGTTATCTTTTCCTTCCGCAACCACCTAAGGAACATTTGCCTATTCCGTTTTTCCGCACCGGAACCAAACAGCAGGCTGAACCCGGACTGAATGTATTTGATACTGTACTACTCATTCAACAGCGCCAGGAGTGGCTCACCGAGTACCTCACGGAAAACGGGAGTGAACCATTACGCTTCGTTAGCAAATTCAAAGTAAGCGACAGCTGCCGGGCAATTGTCAACGATATACGCAAAACGCTCAACCTACCAGAAGAATGGGCGGCGACCTGTCAAAGCTGGGAAAAAGCGCTCGATCATCTCACCCACCATATCGAAGATGCCGGAGTGATTGTGAACTTTAACAGCATAGTCGAAAATAATACTCATAGAGCCATTCCCGTAGACGAATGCAGGGGATTCGTTCTAGTTAATAACCTGGCGCCGTTTATGTTTGTCAATTCGGCTGATGCAAAGGGAGCCCAATTATTTACCATTGTTCATGAGCTTGCGCATATATGGCTGGGTGCAAGCGCTGGCTTTGATAACAAAAGGATGTTACCTGCTAATGACCCCATCGAACTCCTTTGCGACCAAGTTGCAGCGGAATTCTTAGTTCCCGAGAACGCTTTTGGCCGCATATGGACACGACAGCCTAATATTGGAGCCGCTGCCCGGTACTTCAAAGTCAGTCGAATTGTTATCGCCAGAAGGGCCTTCGATCTTGGCAAAATGACACGGGCAGAATTTTTTGCCTTTTACAACGACTACATCACAGAAGTAAGAAGCCGAAAGGAAAGCCAGGAAGGGGGCGGAGATTTTTATCTTACGCAAAAGAAAAGGCTAAGTCTGCGATTTACTGCTTACGTGAACCAGGCGGTACGGGAAAATCGGCTTTTATACCGGGATGCTTATCGAATAACAGGTCTGAAAGGCAATACCTACGACCAATTCATCAATAAACACTTGAATTGATCGAATGCATCAACCCTATCTCCTCGACTCCAATTTCTTCTTGCAAGCCTCGAAAATGCACTATCCCATGGATGTCATGCCGGGGTTTTGGGCAAAAGTCAGCCAATTAGCCGGACAGGGAAAAATTATTAGTATTGACAAGGTCAAACAGGAACTTTATACCAACCCGGACGTGCTAACACAATGGATGGACGGCAACCTACCAGCAGACTTCTTTAAAGACACATCCACAGTCCTCAATGAATACGGGCAAGTGTGTGCATGGGCAGAATCCAGGGCCAACCATTATACCCAGGGGGCTCTGGCAACCTTTTTGGACGCCGATGAAGCCGACGCCTGGCTAGTCTGTTATGCGCTGGCTCATCAACTCACCATCATCACCCATGAGCTAAGCGATCCCAATCGAAAATCATCCATAAAGATACCGGATGCCTGCCAGCCGTTTAACATCCCTTCTTTGAAAACCGTCGATATGTTCAGGCAGCTGGGTGAAACTTTTTGATCAGATTTCTCCACAGTGGTAAACTCGACGATCACATATCTTCCGAGCTGCCGATTACCTATACGTGTTATAAAAATGCAATCGAAAACTCAGGTTTTCGATTGCATTTTTATGCCAGGAAGGCATGTCCAACCGCTGTACCTCGATTCATAGAGACAATATTTATTCATCAAACACCCCAGGTATGCCAATCTTTTCCAAAATGATTCTGACTTGTACTACCGTATAATAACGACCGACCTTTTTGCCAATTTGTGGCTCAAATGGCATAAGCCATTTTTTGAATGTCTTGTCGCATACGCCATAATAGCCGGATAGTTCTTTGTGTGTGTAAGGTTTAACTTGACGGATAACGGGTTTCATAAGGGTTTAAGAGATTAAAATGAAATTAAAATTTAAGCCAAATTAACCAGTAAGTAACAAAAGAAACAGTCCCTAAAGGGTTCCGGAACCCTTTATTATGCTGGAAATTAATTAATTGCATAAATATTTATATAGAACAAATTCTATACTTCCCTAATTAATCCTATTACTTTGGTCAAAACACTTCTCAAATGCAGATAAGCAGCTGGCGGCGTCTTATTATACTTACCTTTTAAGCTATCATAGGATATACTCTGCGATTTAAGGGTGGTAAAATTCTCAGCGATTCCCCTGAATACTTCTGCCTTATTTTCATTGATGATAATCCCTGCTTTAATAAGGACCTTAATAAATAGTGCTAAGACAGGAACAGAAACGGCCAGTCTTATTTTTTCGTTCTTCGGTTTGGCTCTTTGATTGATTTGTTCCACTACTGAATGGATCAAGCCCTGATCTTCCGCGAATAGATACCGATAGGTTGTTTTGATCGAATCCAGTAATTGCTCTGTTACAGAGGGAACTCCCGGGGTAAACATAAAACCACTCTTAAATCTTACTTGTTCGATTGCATGAATATACCATGAAAGTTTATCTAGCCGTTGTGCGCCATCAGGAATATCCAGCAGCTTTGCATCCAGCCAATAGCTGTAATGCAAGACATATCGGGGATGATTAAAATTTAATTGAAAAAGAGTGAGGTGCATTTCATATGTAATATCTGCGTTGTCGTCAAAATCTAATAACCCTTTAAGACCACTTACCAATTCTTTCAGATATGCAAGCTGCCGGTAACTTATTTTTTTCTCTTCGCCGATAAACTCCCGGAAAGGTCGGGATATCATCCGTAACAGAGTTTTATCCATACCTGGGTTTTGATACAACGGCTGAAGGGCCTCCAATTGTTTGCCTAAGTCCAGCCGGGACTGCTCTGCATTGCTATAGGTGATAGGAATATCCTCATTAAATAAGTCGGGAAGATGTTGAATTAGGAACTTTATAATTTCTTCAATGATCTGACATACCTTAAAATAAAAGACTCTCAGTTCCGGAGGCAATTCAAATTCTTTTGACCGGGTAAACTCGATAATTACTTCCGTTATTGTCGCAATTCCTACCTGGTGCGCCTCTATAAATTTGGCAGTCGGAACTGGCGGTTCTCCTTTAATTGCCTGGTCTCTAAAATAGTTACAAATCCTATCCTTGTCGCTGGTGACAAAATCCAGGCATTCTTTCAAATAATTTTCCGGGATAGCTTTTAATAGTGTTTCCGGATGGATATTTGTTCTTATCCATTTTTCTAGTACTTCGAGCTGATAGGTCATAGGTTGCGGTTAGGGTCAAAACATACTGCAGTGTATCGGCGATGTCATAAGTGCTTTCATGTATTTGCGGAAGTCACGTACAATACCTTTCAAATATAATTTTAAGGTAAGATGTTCCCTCAATCAATGTAGTTAAGAATTATATAATACCGTTAGTAAATGAAAGAATTCCCGGTTGGGACAGCCTTTAAGCTAAAAAAACTCCTGGCGGAGCTTTCAAAAAAAGTATGTGTAGAGCATCTTAGAATCGAAAAAGAGGTATTTGATTCACGGACATTGAAAAATGTCTCATGCTTTCAGCTTAAGATGACCGTAAAGGTCTTTCTGCATATCAGATGGTTCAACACCTATGGCCAGAGCAATTAAAACTAACTCTTCTGCTCGCAAGTAACTTCTTGCCTTCATCGAAAGGCTATTAATCCTTGCTTTGCTTATTCCAGTCTTTCTGGATACTTCTGACTTGTTCACGCTTTTTGCCGCCAGATAAAGCCCAAGTTTTGTCATTCGTTGAAATTTCTATGTAAAGCGGCTGAAAATTAAAGAATTATGCAAGAGGCATAAAAAAGTTTGGATTTTGTATACATATTCTATACATTTGATTATTCTATGTATACAAATACAAACAATTTTTATAAAAACCGGCTGTTTTTATGAACTATGATACTTCATAACGCATAACTTGCGTGTTCAAAAATATTAAGCGCGTTTGCTTTATTCTCGTTCTCCGAAACTGCAACTTCACAAGAACTCGGGAAGATAAGGTAAATCGCTCACGTTACGGCGTGGGCGTTCTTATTCCAGTTCAGGGTGTTGCAGCCCTCGGAGGACGGTAAGGACTAACCCACGTCTCTTTTTTGGGGGATAGTCGTCAGATCAATTGTATTTCCTCTTAAAGTTTTCAACCATGAAAATACAGGATTTGTTTTCTCCTTCCCCAAGGATGCGGAACTTCTTTGTAATGCCTGGTCATCGTCCAGTTTCCCCAAAGGCTGTCTTCCCCACCCCTAACTTAAACCAGTTAATACAGCCAGAGCCGCTTCAGGGCATTAATATAAACAGCAAGGAAACATTTGCAGCCGACTTAAAACATCAGATAATTTACTGGGTCTCTTACTACACTGAATGCTCCGATGATGCTGTGTTAGGACCAATACTGGTAGAAATTTTGGAAAGTTTGTGGGAACGCAAGGAAGAAATTAATGCTAAAGGACGAGGGGTCCTTATTATAAGAACCATGTTGCAGAAAGTATGCCAGCATTTAAAAACGAATGCGGATGAAGAACGCATTTCATATCTGCGCTCACTGTTCAAGAATACTGTATTTGATTCCGTTTTCTATTCAATGATCAATTAGTCATTATTAACCACTATAAAATCTATTTACGATGCGAAACATTATGATGAGCTATTGCCGGCAAACTCAAAACCTCCCAGTAGATTCAATTTCTGAGCACTTAAATATTACGGTTGACGAATATTTTCAAATAGAGCGAGGCGAGCGACCGTTGTCCAATCAAAATGCAAAAAAAATGGAAGCGTTATTTAGAGTTCCCGCCAAGTTTTTCCACCAAGCAGCCGATCAACTGAAGCTAATTCTCGAAAACACTACTATCACCAAAAACGTAACGCAAGAAACGGTCTCAACACATGAGGTTTTCGAAATTCATATCTCAACTGATTTCTAATGAATATATTAATGATCTACT
>WNFM01110852.1_pt1 | contig 144814 bp, 137 predicted proteins | sample 5400271 | NCBI WGS metagenome assembly WNFM01 (sample SAMN13153352, study PRJNA577476) | soil metagenome | isolation source: 60 cm saprolite on Douglas fir-dominated hillslope | place: USA:California | collected 2013-09-17
GCCTTTATCATCGGCTGCGCCATTACCGGCGTCGTCCAGAAATTCCTCATCCAATATACGATCAAGGGCGCCGGCGCCTTCGATATCTTCTTTGTCAATTCAATGGGAATGCCTTTCTTCTCCGGTTTTGCCACCTTCTTTGTGCTGCTGGCTATCGCGTTGTTCTTCGCGATCCGCTGGGCAGTAAAAAAAGGCTATTATTACCTGAAGATCGGCTTATGGTGTGCGACCTTCATGCTGCTGGGTTATTCCACCTATTTCACGACCCTGATCCGCAGTACGGCCAACCCGGGCATAGACATGTACAATGTAGACAATCCTGTGAGCCTCGTGGGGTATCTGAGCCGCGACCAATATGGCGACTGGCCGATCCTCTATGGCCCCGATTTCCAGGATCGCGCCCCCCGTGTGGATGCCGGCAATTTTTATGTAAAAGGGCAGGAGAAATATGAAGTAGCCGGTAAGGTGTCCGCCCAGGACTGGGGCAATACACCCTCTTCACATTTTTTCCCGCGCATGTGGGATGGCAGCAACGATCGCGGACAAATAGACTGTTACCGGGGCTTCTCAGGCATGGGTGACGCCGACGCGCCCACCATGGCGGACAATATCCGCTATTTCGTCAGCTATCAGAACTGGGAAATGTTCGGCCGCTATTTCATGTGGAATTTTTCGGGTAAACAAAATGACCTGCAGGGCTTTGGGAATGCACGCGACGGCAATGCCATCACGGGTATCTCCTTTATCGATGATCTTTTCCTGGGCGACCAGAGCAAGATGCCTGATAGCATTCATAAAAATAATAAGTCCTATAACCGGATGTTCCTGCTGCCGCTGATACTGGGCATCATCGGCCTTTTCTACCAGGCCACCCGTAGCAAGAACGATTTTTGGGTGACGCTGCTGCTGTTCTTCTTCACCGGTTTTGCCATTGTCGTATACCTCAACCAGGCAGGTTACCAGCCGCGCGAACGGGATTATGCCTATGCCGGCGCCTGTTATGCCTTTGCTATCTGGATCGGGCTGGGTGTCCTCTGGGTGAAAGATATGCTCGAAAAATATGCGTTAAAAGGTAAGGCCGGCCTGGCGAACTATACGGCAGCAGGCCTTTGTTTCCTTGCCGTGCCGGTGCTGATGGGCAGCCAGGAATGGGACGACCACGATCGCAGTAAGAAAACGCTGGCCCGGGACATCGGCAAAGATTATTTGGAAAGCTGTCCGCCGAATGCCATCCTCTTTTCATTTGGAGATAACGATACCTACCCGTTGTGGTATGCCCAGGAAGTGGAAGGCATCCGGCCGGATGTACGGGTAATGAACTATAGCCTGCTCGGCACGGACTGGTATATCAACCAGCTGCGCTATAAGGTGAATGAAAGCGCTCCGACCGATGTGATCTTTACTCCCGAGCAGATCCAGGGTAATAGCCGGGATGCCGTCCCTCTACAGCCCCTGCCCGGATTCGATCAGAACAAGTATTATGACTGCTATGATATCTTTAAGAATGTCGTCGGCAGCTCCGAGCAGAAATATACCATCACGGCGGAAGACGGAGAGGTCTATAATATCCTGCCGTCGCATCATCTGTCCGTGCCTGTAAATCTCAACCAGGTAAGGGGCAATGGTACGGTCAGCGCTAACGACAGCGTGGTGAGCGAGCTGCACCTGGATATTTCCAAAGACAAAAGTTATCTTTTCAAGAATGAGCTGGCCGTGCTGGCCGTCATCGCAGCCAACAAATGGCAGCGCCCCATCTGCTTCAATTCCACCTATGAGCTGGAAGCGCTGGGATTGGGTAAATATATTCGCCAGGACGGGCTGGCAGGACGACTGGTACCCGTAGAAAGCAAAAATGCCAACTTCGGTTACTACAACAATGCCGTAGCGTACAAAAACATGATGACAAAATTCGGCTTCGGCAATGCGAATGTCCCGGGTGTTTATTATGACGAAGAAAACCGCCGTCACCTGAATACGCTGCGCGCCGCACATGCACAGCTGGCGTTGAGCCTCATTGACGAAGGAAAAAAGGATTCTGCCCGTAACCTCCTGGAGCATTTTGACCAGAACGTACTGGAATCCAACTTCCCCTACGGAATGACCTCTAATCGGGGCAACCAGCACAACCGCATTTCCATGAGTTTCCTGCTGGCGGCTTATGAGTCAGGAGACCTGAATCTGGCTAAAAAGGTAGCCGCTTCGCTGAAAAAAGACCTGACGCAGCAAATGCGTTATTATAAGTCGCTGGGTGAGAACATGACGGATGAACAGCTGGCTATCAATGCCCAAATGGCGTCCCAAAACAAAGGCGGTAATCTATCCAACCGGCAGACACCGTTTTCCAACGATGTTTTGAGCAGCTATCAAATGATACTGCAGCTGGATGAGTGGACTAAACAATTTAGCCCGCTTTCACCCTCAAAAGCTGATACACAACCTAAATAAGACAAGGAATTTCCGATGGCGAACCGGGCGCTGCGGGCGAACCAAAACGTTGAATAAGTTGTTTTTAATCTGTAACTTCAACTTCAATGTAGCGCTATGATCGGTTTTCATTTTAATAAGTATGACCCCAATGAAGAGGGTAAGTCTAAATTCGACCAGCTGCTGGACATTTTCATGCAACTGCTCAGCTATACCAACGGCGACGTAGGGGAAGCCCTGCAATGGATGAATCAGCTCGATAAAGAGTACCAGCTGACGGATGACGAATATGGGATGGGGGATTTTATCGAAGACCTGAAAGACAAAGGGTATATCGACGATAACAGACAGACCGGTGAGATCACCATCACTCCCAAGACCGAACAGGGCATCCGCCGCCGGTCGCTGGAGGAGATATTCGGCAAGCTTAAAAAAACAAAACAGGGGAATCACGATACCTTCAAACCGGGTGGCGGGGACGAGAGCAATCCCGAAACACGCCCCTTCCGGTTTGGCGACCAGCTGGAACAGATCGACTTTACAGAATCCATCCGCAACGCACAGATCAACCATGGGATCGAGTCCTTCAACATGCAGGAAGACGATCTCAAGATCCGGGAGACGGACTTCAAAGCACAGACATCCACCGTGCTGATGATCGACATCTCGCACTCCATGATACTCTATGGAGAGGATAGGATAACGCCGGCAAAAAAGGTGGCGATGGCGCTGAGTGAGCTCATCACCACGAAATATCCGAAGGATACACTGGATATTGTCGTTTTTGGCAACGATGCATGGCCGGTAGAGATCAAGGACCTCCCCTATCTGCAGGTAGGCCCCTATCATACCAATACGGTGGCAGGGCTTGAGCTGGCAATGGATATTCTGCGCCGCCGCCGCAATGCCAATAAGCAGATATTTATGATCACGGACGGTAAGCCTACCTGCCTGAAAGTCGGTAAGCGTTATTATAAAAACAGTTTTGGCCTGGATAGAAAAATCACCAGCCGCTGTCTGAATCTCGCAGCACAATGCAAAAAGCTGAAGATCCCCATTACGACTTTTATGATCGCCAGTGACCCCTATCTGCAACGATTTGTCAACGAGTTCACAGAAACTAATAACGGGAAAGCCTTTTTCGCGTCCCTCGACCGGCTCGGGAGTTTTATCTTCCGGGACTTCGAGAGTGGCAAGCGGAAAACGGTATACTAACTAAGACCTGCCCAGCTGCCGGGCCGGAACAGAGAAAACACTAAAACAACTAAATGGACATTACAAAGATCAAAACACTGGGTGAATTAAAAAAAGCCGGGTACAGGAACAGATCGGTCAAGGAAGAGGTACGCGAAAACCTCATCAAAAAATTAAAAAACAAAGAATCTACTTTTCCGGGCATCCTTGGTTACGAGGATTCTGTTATCCCGGACACCGAACGGGCCCTGTTGTCCCGTCACAATATTTTATTTTTAGGCTTACGCGGACAGGCAAAGACGAGGATGGCGCGGCAGATGACCGAGCTGCTCGATGAATATGTGCCTTTTATAACGGGCAGCGAGATCAACGACGATCCCTTCCGCCCCATTTCCAAGTTTGCGCGTAACATCGTCGCCACCAGGGGAGATGATACCCCCATCAGCTGGCTGCACCGGAGCGAACGGTATGGAGAGAAACTCGCTACACCCGACGTCAGCGTAGCCGACCTTATCGGGGATATCGATCCGATCAAAGCAGCCAACCTGCGCCTCAATTTCGCCGATGAAGAAGTCATCCACTTCGGCATTATTCCCAAAAGCAACCGGGGCATCTTCGTCATCAACGAAATACCCGACTTGCAGGCACGTATACAAGTCTCCCTCTTCAATATCCTGGAAGAAGGGGATGTACAGATCCGGGGCTTCAAATTGCGGATGCCATTGGATATTCTATTTGTCTTCACGGCCAACCCGGAAGATTATACCAATCGCGGCTCTATCGTGACGCCTTTAAAGGACCGTATCGAAAGCCAGATATTAACGCACTATCCGAAAAGCATCGACACGGCGCTGGCCATCACCGAACAGGAAGCCGACGTTCATGCCGACCAGAAGGGCCGCGTCCTGGTGAGCGACCTGGTCAAACGACTGATCGAACAAGTCTCTTTCGAAGCACGTACCAGCGAGTATGTCGACAAAAAGAGCGGGGTATCCGCCCGGTTGACCATCGCCGCTTTCGAGAATGCCGTCAGCGCAGCCGAACGCAGGGCCATCCTCAACAACGAGATGGAAACACAGGTCTGGATGAGTGACCTGGTCGGCATCGTGCCGTCCATCACGGGAAAGATCGAATTAGTCTATGAAGGCGAACAGGAAGGCCCCTACCAGGTGGCGTTCAACCTGCTGGAAAAGTCATTCCGTACGCAGTTTGTCAACTATTTCCCCAACCCCGATCAATTGAAAAAAAGGAAGGCAGATACCCGGGATGACAATCCCTTCCGCCCGATAACGCACTGGTTTGATAAAGGCAATCATCTCAACCTTTTCTTTAATACCCCGGATAGTGAAAAGATCCAGCAGCTGTACAAAGTGGATGGCTTACACGCGCTGGTGAAGAAACATTTCAAGGGTTCCAACGAACGGGAAGCCGCATTGCTGATGGAATTCGTACTACACGGCTTAGCTGCATATTCCCTGATCAGCAAGAAGGTAGTAGAAGGGAAGATCGAGTTTAAAGACCTCATCGGCTCCATGGTGAACCTTGGCAGCTCGGGGAGTGGTTTTGGCTCTGAAGAAGACGATCTCGAAAGCGATGATTTCAACTAAATAAAAGGGCCCGGAAATCTAATGTTTTAGACCGGGCCCTTTTTATATTATATTAACCTCCCGTTCAAGCCGGACGCCAAACTTTCGCTCTACGCTGAGCAGGATCTCCTCACTAAGGTCATAAACTTCCTGACCGGAGGCCCCGCCGTAATTCACAAGCACCAGCGCCTGTCGGGCATGACAACCAGCATCGCCGCGCCTGAACCCCTTCCAGCCGCACTGTTCGATGAGCCAGCCCGCGGCTAATTTTGTTGTCTCCGATCCCGGATTCGGATATCCGACAATAGCCGGAAACTCAGCCCGCAGCGACTCGAACTTCTCATTTGACACCGCCGGGTTCTTGAAGAAACTACCGGCATTGCCTATTTGCTTCGGGTCGGGCAGTTTTGAGCTGCGGATATTTATCACTGCCTGTGATATCGCCCGTATGCTTAGCTGCGACACTCCCATTTTTTCCAACTCCTCGCGGATAGCCCCATACGAAGTATGAAATACCGGCTCCCTGCGCAACCGGAAAGTAACGTTCAGGATAACGAAACGGTCGCGGTATTTTCTTTTAAAAACACTTTCCCTGTAACCAAATTCACAGTCGTTGAGGCTAAACGTATATACCTTCTGTTCCTTCAGGTCATAAGCTTCCAATTCCTGAAAAACATCCCTGATCTCCACGCCATAGGCGCCGATGTTTTGCATAGGCGCGGCGCCGACGCTGCCGGGTATAAGAGAAAGGTTTTCTACGCCGGCCCAGCCCCGGTCCAGGCAATGTAAGACAAACGCATGCCAGTTCTCCCCTGCCCCGGCCTTTATATACACATATTCTTCGTCTTCGTGGACCAGGTCAATACCACTTACCTCGTTCTTCAGTACGAACCCGTCGATGTCGCGGGTAAACAACACATTGCTGCCGCCGCCGAGAATTAAGGGGTTAGCAGGAGTCATCGCAAGCAACTCCACCAGTTGATCTTGTGTGGCGAAGGAAGAAAAATAATGAGCAGTTACATCTATGCCGAAAGTATTATACGACTTGAGGGAAATATTTTCAGTGATATTCATAGCAGATCAAAAATAAACAGTTTTCCACTAAATCGCATCCACATCCGGAATGATCACCACACTTTTCCAATTGGGGCTATTCTGCACAATGGCTGTCTGCTGTTGGATGACGAGTTTGGCGAAGTTGATGGTATGCCCGTCCTTGGGCAGCTTCAGCATCAGTTCCATCAGGTACTGGTTGCGGATACGGGCGACCATGGGCTCTGCAGGCCCGATAAGGTAAGCGCCAAATTCCTTTTTTAGGTTGTTGGCAAAAAACAAGGCCGCCGACTGAACCGCTTCCTTCTCCCGGTGACGAAAGGTCACCTGGATGACCCGGGTATAAGGCGGATAACCAAACTGCTGCCGGGCTGCTATTTCGTGCTGAAAAAAGAGCTTGTAGTCGTGCGCTTTGACATAACCTAATACGGGATGGGCGGTATTAGCCACCTGGATCAGGACGATACCCTGGTCGCCTTTGCGGCCGGCGCGCCCGCTCACCTGTTCCATCAGCTGAAAGGCCCGCTCGCTGACCCGGAAGTCGGCAAAGTTGAGAATGCTGTCGCCATCCAGGATACCCACTAAATTCACGTTGTCGAAGTCCAGCCCTTTTACGACCATCTGGGTTCCCACAAGGATGTCTATGCGCTGTTGCTCGAATTGCTGGATGAGGCTGTCGTGGGCCGTTTTGCCCCGGACACTGTCGATGTCCATGCGGGCGATACGGGCCTTGGGGAAGACTTCTTCCAGATATTCTTCGATGCGTTCGGTCCCGAAATTACGCTGCACAAATTTGTGGTTGCCGCAGGCCGCACAGGTATTCACCGGCGGATATACGGTACCGCAATAATGGCAATGCAGCTTATTGGTCAGCTTGTGGAAGTTGAGGGAGACATCGCAATTCCGGCATTGAGGTATCCAGCCGCAGACCTCACAGACCTGGTAAGGAGAATATCCCCGGCGGTTCTGGAAGAGGATGACCTGTTTGCCGGAAGCCAGCGATTGTTCGATGGCAGTGTGCAGGGCGGGGCTGAGTATGGGTTTGCCGTTGTCGCGGGAGCCGGTGCCAGGGGAGCCGGTGTCAGGGCCCTCGGGCTCATTCCCCCGGGCCTGATCAAGAACCGCCGGCCTGCGGACAAACCGCAGCGCCTTCGTATCTATTACCGTTATCTCCGGCAGCAGGATCTGTCCATAACGCTCCATCAGCTCCACCAGCGCATATTTGCCGGAAACGGCATTATAATAGGTTTCTACCGAAGGGGTGGCGCTGCCCAACAGCACTTTCGCGCCAAAAAGGGACGCATAATAAATGGCGGCATCCCGTGCATGATACCTTGGCGCAGGCTCCTGTTGTTTGTAGGAAGTATCGTGCTCTTCGTCGACGACGATGAGGCCCAGGTCCTGGAAGGGCAGGAAAATGGCCGAGCGGGCGCCGAGTATGATCTTGGTCTCGCCGGTGCGGATCTTGTTCCATATCTCCAAGCGCTCGTTTTGGCTGAACTTACTATGGTAGATACCGATGAGACCGCCAAAATGTTTTTGCAGACGACGGATGATCTGTGAGGTCAGCGCTATCTCCGGCAGCAGGTATAAGACCTGACGGCCCTGGCGAATCGCCTGTTCGATCTGGCGGATATAGACCTGGGTCTTGCCGCTGGACGTGACACCGTGCAGAAGACATACAGCCCGTGGCTTTTTCCCTTCGGTCCCGGGTGTTTCCACCCCTGCAAAAACTTCGTTTACCTGGTCAAACGCCGTTTGCTGCGCGGGCGTCAGCTCAAAATCGATATGAACGTCGCGGGGCAGGTATTTGATCCTGTCCACGCGCCGCTTCTCGATCCGCAGGATATTCTTTTCGACCAGCCCTTTCAGCTGGGCGTCGGAGGCGCCGGACTTCTTCAGCAGTTCGGGTCGCGTGACCTCTCCTTCCGTTCGGCTAAGATGAAGGTAGGCCAGCAGCAGTTCCTGCTGTTTGGGGGCACGTCCCCAGTTGTTTAACAGCTCGGCCAGCTTGTCTTCGTTGCCATATTCGGGGTTGAGAATGACGTAGTTTTCGGTCTTGGCGGAATAGGTTTCCTTTAGCGACTCCCACACGAAGCAGATCTTTTTTTCGATCAGCCTCTTGATCACGGGGTAGACATGAGAAGAGTCCAGCAGCTGCTGTACTTCCGTTAGCTTCAATTCCTTTTTGATCTGCAGGGCCTCGGCGACCAGGAATTCGTCGTTGTCCAGATGCGTGAAGCCATCCCCGGCCTCTTCATTGAAGACCAGGATGCTCTCGCTGCTCAGCTTGAAGTGGGCGGGCAGCGCTGCCGCCATGACCTCCCCCTCGCTGCAGAGATAATAACCGGCGATCCATTCCCATAGTTTGAGCTGGGCAGGGTGAAGGATGGGTTCGCTGTCGAGCAGGTTGCCGATCTCTTTGGGTTCAAAAGCCGCCGGTTTTTCGTTGTGCAGGCGCCGGACGATGCCGGCATACTTCTTGTTTTTGAGTCCGACCTCGACGCGACAGCCTTCCCGCACCTGTCCAATCCATTTTTCGGGCACGGACCAGGTATAGTTCCTGGGCAGAGCCAGGGGTATGATAACATCGGCGTACATGGGGGAGCAAATTTACCTCATTTTCCATTGCACCTTGCCATTAATCTGCACTATCCCGGCGCCCATCAATCTGCGGCGCCCCAGCTCGTCAATAACCCGGGTTTTGCGTCAGCACGCCATTATTCAAATCGATCTCCGCCTGCGGGAGGGGCCAATAGTCGAAATTGTCTTTATAGATCGTTGTATTTCCGGGTACCGCCGGGTTCTGCGCAAAACCATTCAGTTTCTGTTTGGCTATTCCCCATCTCCTGAGATCGAAATAACGCCGTCCCTCCAGCGCCAATTCCACCCTTCTCTCATGCCGGATGGCGGTACGCATGTCCGCCTGGGAGAGACCGGCAGATAAGGGGGGCATGTTCACCCTGGCCCGCACCTCGTTGACCTGCTGGTATACGGTGGCATCCGGACCAACGGCCTCATTTTGCGCCTCGGCATACATCAGCTTGACATCCGCATACCGCAGGAGCACATAGTCCTGATCGTCTTTCAACCCCGTGACAGGATTTTTCAACGTCGGATCGAGCCATTTCTTAGTCGGATAAAAACCGGCGGCCCAGTCCCCAATACCAGGCGTACCCACCGCAGGAGTGGTAAAGGGCCATCCCTGGGCCGGTCCGTCACCGGGGAAAAAGAAGGTCATCGTTTTTCTCGGATCATTGGGTTCGTATTCATTGATCAGGTCCTGCGTCCCCTGGAGATCGTTCCACCCCGGCGCGCTCAGGTAGATGGTAAGCGAGTAGGGATGTGCCGCAGTAGGCGCCTGGTATTCTATCGAGAATAGGATCTCCGGGCTTGTCGTCTGGCCGGGTTTGTAAAAATTGGTGGAATAGTTCGGGTTCAGGAAAAAACGATTGCTGCCGATGATCGTGCTGGCCAGGGCAGCCGCCTCGGCATACCGCTGCTCGAAAAGTAACAGTCTTACCTTATATCCCTCTGCCGTCCCCTTCACCACATGGCCCTTGCTGCTGAGATAACTGCTGTCGGGAAGATAGGCGATGGCCGAGTCAAGATCTTTTTCCACCTGTTTCAACACATCGGCCCGGGGTGACTTTTCTCTTTTGCTTTTATAGTCGATGGTGAAAGGGTCCTCCGTGACGAGGGGCACATTCCCGTACGTCTCCGCCAGCAGGAAATAATTGAACCCGCGTATAAAAAGCGCTTCTCCCCTATCCCGCAGCAGGGTATCTCCCGACAAAACCTTCCCGACATTCGGCAGGAAAGCATTGACAGCCGCGATACCTTTATAGGCATTCCCATAAAGGGTGCCCGGAAAGCCCCCGAGTGTAGGTGTCAGACCCGCTATCAGCGCCTGCTGGGCGCTGGCCAGGTTATGCGGGCTATAGCTGTTGTCGCTGAAGTTCTCGTACCACATCGGGCCATACTGGTCGAGATTATTCGGAGAAGCATACAAAGTATTATAGATGCCCGTCAACGCCAGGGCGGCATCGCCGGGAGAGGTCCAGAATACCGTCGTGGAAAGATTGGCCGGCGGGGTAACATCCAGCTTCTTGCAGGATGACCCTGCGATCAGTGCGGCCATGAAAATATATAGATTATTCTTTTTCATTTTTACAGGTATTAGAATTGAACAGATGCTTAGAATTGAACGGATGCGCCAAATGTGAATGTGCGGTTTTGCGGATAGTTGGCAAAGCCATACCAGGCGTCGGGTTTGTTGTTGATATCCAGACGCTCGGGATCTGTAGGCTGTTTCAGCGGTGTGAACAGGGCGAGATTGTCGACCGAGAAGAAAGCCCTTACCGATTTGAGGCCCTTGATCGTTTGCGCCGGCAGCGTATACCCCAGCTGCAGGTTCTTGATACGCATAAAGCTGGCACTATACAGATGGTAAGTTGACTGTACATTAGTGATCTTGGGATAGCCATAGTATCCCAGGTAGATCTTGGGCATTGTCTTGGAAGGGTTCTGCGGCGTCCACCGGCCATACCAGTCCGTTGTCGGCGGCGCCCCCTGCGCAAAAGGATCGACTCCCCATTTATACAGGTAGACCTTATTGCCATAGGAACCATAGAGCTGGAAGCTGGCGTCAAAATGCTTCCAGTTAAAACCCATCGTATAGGAATATTCGAATTTGGGATATTGTCCGTCAAAGATCTGCCGGTCATTGGCGTCCACTTTCCCGTCGTGGTTGATATCCGCATACCGGATGTCGCCCGGTGTCGGAGTTCCGCCCAGGGAAGATTGGTCGGGAGCGGCATTTATTTCCTGCTGGCTCTGGAAGATACCGGCCATCTTATACAGGTAGAAGGAATTTATCGGGTGGCCATTCGCCTGTATGGTCTGCCCGTCGGGGCCGCCATATTCAGGGGAACCGAAGGCGACCAGCTTGTTCCGGTAAGTCTGGAAACTGGCTGAAGCATAATAGCTGAAACTGGCATTGACACGATCCTGGTACCGCAGGTTCAGCTCGATGCCTTTATTGCTGACCGAGCCATTATTCACCTGGGGCGGATTCAGTCCAAGCCACTGGGGCACCTGCGACCCTCTTAAAATATTGGTGGTCAGCTTATCGAACCAGTCGGCGGAAATGGTCAGCTTATTCTGCAGGATCGTCATGTCAAACCCCAGATCTGTCATACGTGCGCTTTCCCAGGTAAGAGCAGGGTCCACCAGCGTTGTCGGCGTAAAACCGGTGCTGACCGTACCGGCAAAGGCATAAACACCCTGCGACAGTGTAGGCTGATAGGGATAATCCGGCAATGTACCAACGTTCCCCAGTCTTCCCCAGGAGCCTCTTATTTTCAAGTCGTTCAGCCAGGAGACATTCTTCAGGAAGCTTTCCTGCGAGATACGCCAGCCGGCAGAGAAAGATTCGTACAGCCCCCAACGGTGGTTAGCCGGCAGCTTGGACGTACCGTCGTAACGGATGCTGGCGCCAAGCAGGTATTTGTCATTGAAGTCATAGTTGGCGCTGCCATAATAGGACCTGATAGCCCACACATCCGACGTGCCGCTATTCGTTTGATTGGTAGGCGAGCCCGCGTTGAGCTCCTGCAGCAGGTTGGTAGGATAGCCGTCCCGAAAGGCATACATCTCGCTGTAATTATCAACGTCCTGTTGTAAGCCGCCCAGCAGGGAGAGGTTATGATTTCCGAACTGCCGTTTGTAATTCAGCTGGCTGTACAGCGTGGAATGGATATTGTCTTTTTCACTCTGGTTAAGCCCTGAAGTACCTACGTCCGCCTGGCGGGCATAGGAGCCATCGCTCCAATAGTATTCGGGTATGCTGGGAGTAAAATACTTGCTCTTGTTGACATCAAAAGTCAGCCCGAACCTATTTTCCCAGGTCAGCCCTTTTACCAGGTTGATATCCAGCGAGACATTGCCCTGGCCATAATAGTCGGGACTATTCGTTTGGATCGTCGAGGCAAGTACCGGGTTCTTATTGTTCTGCTCTTTGGGATAGGCTTTGTTGACCCATCTGCCGTCCGCTAACTTTGGCCCATATAAAGGGGTCTGGGCAAGGGTTGAGATATACAGGTCGGTGCTGCTGTTATAGGGATAGATACGGTGGCCATAGGTCACCTGCATATTCGTACCAAAGGTAATGCGGTTGCTGACCCTGGTAGACAGACCTAAGCTCATGGTGTACTTCTGGAATTGGAAACCCCGCATGGTCCCGGGCTGGTCTGTATACCCAAAACCAAGACTGTAGGTCGTTTTATCCGTACCGGCGCTGAGGTTAAGGTAATGATTCTGCTGGATAGCCGTACTGAACATGTCCTTCAGCCAGTCGTGGTTGGGATATTTTGTCCGGTCGGTTGCATTTCTGTAAAGGTCTATCTGCGACTGTGTATAAACGGTATCGAAATTACCCGTATTCTTATACGCCTCATTCAACAAGGACATGTAATCTGCCGAGTTGTTGATCAGTTTAGGCAGTCTTGTGGGAGTGGAAAATCCAATGCTGTAATTATAGCTCAGCAAAAGCGTCCCGGCTCTGCCCTTTTTGGTCTTGACGACGATGACCCCATTGGCGCCCCGCGATCCGTAAATAGTGGCCGCGGCAGCATCCTTCAACGCCGTCACCGACTCGATATCGTTGGGGTTGATGGCCGACAGGCTTCCGGGGATGCCGTCCACGATGATCAGCGGGGAGACGCTGCCGCTAAACGTGCCCAGCCCGCGCAGGCGGATCTGGATATCCTCATTACCGGGCTCGGCCGAATTCTGTACAACGGAGACACCGGGCAGCTGCCCCTGTAACAGCGAGGTCGGGTCTGTCGCCACCCGTCGGCTCATGTCCTCCCCGGAGACGGAGACGATAGCGCTGGTCAGCTTGTGTTTAGCCTGCGTAGTATAACCGGTGATGACCACTTCATTTAGTTTGGTATTCGGTTGAAGCACCACATTCATCGATGTTCGTCCTTTTACCTCGATGAGCTGGGAGATGAAGCCGGCATAGCTGATCACCAGCCTGGCGTGATCGGGTACGGTAATTTCAAACCGACCGCCGGAGTCCGTCTGTGTTACGGCTTTGGAACCCTCGACCAGCACGGTGACGCCGGCGAGGGCCTCGCCTTTATCATCTGTCACCTTCCCTTTTAGCCGGACATCGGCGGCTATGTTTGCACCCGGACGGGCCGCCGCTCTGTTTGCAAAGGGATACCCCGCGCCAAAGGCAGGCAGGTAGAATAAGCAGGCCGCAATAACCGCCAATTGTAGCAGGCAAATGCGGAATGATCGCATAACAATAGCAGCAAGTGGTTTGAAATACATGGCAAGAAAGTTTTATGTGGTTCTGATTGAAGCGAGACGGTGGTGTTGTCTAGGAGAATACTAAGGTAAGAGGATGTGAACTTTTTGTAAATGGATAATTCGATAATGTTGATGGATTATTATGCGGAGCGGATGTGATAAGCTTCGCGCTGATTCATAAATATTGATATGGCGAATGCGTATTCCCGTTAGCCATAGGTTGTCCCGCCAGCGACAGACGCGTTATATAGACCCACCAAAATGGCTTATTATCCATAATTATCCGGCTAAAATAGAATTTACCATTCAATAACCTGACTATCAATTTATTATCAGTCGGTCGTCAAAATCCGTGAGCGGGCCGTATCTTTGCCGGCTGATGATGGAAGTTCGAAATAAAACCGTGGCATTCCACACTTTGGGGTGCAAACTCAACTACTCGGAGACCTCCGGCCTTTCCCGGCTGTTGGAAAACGAAGGATTTGAGAAAAGAGAATTTGAAGAAGTAGCGGATGTATATGTGATCAATACCTGCAGCGTGACGGACAATGCCGATAAGGAATGCCGTTACCTGGTGCGTAGGATCCAGCGGCAGGCGCCGGAAAGTTTCGTGGTGATCACGGGCTGTTATGCGCAGCTGAAGCCCGCGGAAATAGCTCAGATACCGGGTGTGGACCTGGTGCTGGGGGCGGCGGAGAAGTTTAATATCGCGCAGCACCTGCGGGAATTGTCCAAGGGCGACACGGCGAAGATCTGTAGCTGCGACATAGAAGAGGTCAGCGGGTTCAACGCTTCCTGGTCGCTGAACGACCGGACGCGTACTTTCCTGAAAGTGCAGGACGGATGCGACTATAACTGTTCGTTTTGTACGATACCGATGGCGAGGGGCAAAAGCAGGAGCGACACCATCGCCCGGACAGTGGAGACGGTGCGCGGACTGGCGCAGCGGGGCGATGTACGGGAGATCGTCCTGACTGGAGTCAACCTGGGGGATTTTGGGAAGGGACCGGACGGCGGAGCCCTGACAGAAAATTTTTTTGAATTGATCAAGGCGCTGGACATTATTGAGGGTATCGACCGCTACCGTATCTCATCGATCGAGCCCAATCTGCTGACACCGGAAATGATCGAATGGGTGGCCGGAAGCCGCCGGTTCATGCCACACTTCCATATTCCTTTACAGAGTGGGAGCAATCGCATTCTCGGACTAATGCGCCGGCGCTACAAACGGGAGCTGTACGCAGAAAAGGTTCAGCTTATCAAACAGCTGATGCCCAATTGCGCCATTGGCGCCGACGTGATCGTCGGCTTCCCGGATGAGACGGAGGAAGACTTTAAAGAGACGTTCGATTTTCTGCATACACTGGATATTTCCTATCTCCACGTGTTTACCTATTCCGAAAGGGACAATACCAAAGCGCTGGATATCCGGCCGGTAGTTCCCATAGCCGTACGAAACCAGCGAAATAAGCTGTTGCGCAATCTTTCCTACCAGAAAATGCAGTATTTCACCCGCGGGCAGGAAGGCCAGACCCGGAAAGTGTTGCTGGAAGGGCATGTGAAATCGCCCATGATGGAGGGATATACCGACAATTACATCAAAGTGACGACACCCTACCGTGAAGAATGGGCCAACAAAATCCTGGATTGGAAGCTCTAGGGCTTTTCCCTAACCGCATCCGGCATAAGGATTGCTGCGTGAACTTTGAAGCCGGAGATTTGTTAATCTAAACAGGATCTATTATGCGAAAATTCCAGGTGACGATACAATTTGATATGAATGATGAATTTGCAGCCCTGGTGCCTCCCCACCGCACCTATATCAACAGGCTGATCGAGCAAGGGATCATTGACCATTACGTGGTGACAATGGAGACCCAGCGGGTGTGGATCACCTTCTCCGCCGAAGACAAAAAATCCGTCGAGAGATATCTTTCCAAATCCCCGCTCTTCAAATACTGGACCTACGAAATTGATGAGCTTTTTATGGTAGATGGGTTGCACTACCGGCTGCCGGTAGTACAATTGAATTGACAAAAATCAAACTTTCGAGCCTGTTCGCCTCCCCTGCCCGCCTCAGCTTTTCTTCTTCCCCGCCCATGCCGGTTTCAGTTTTAGCACCTTTTTATAGACAGGACAGCCTTCTGAATGTGCGCCGGACAGATAACCGGTACTCATCAGGAATTCCCCGACAATTTCCCCACCGGTAAACCGGAACGTCTTTTTAAATAATTTGACCCATTCCTCCTTGCTCAGGGGGTGATGTGCGTCTATCCAGCTCTTAAAAGAGCCGAATTCCTTCTGGAGGGATTTTATCGTTTTGGCATTGTCGATGGTGGCTTCTACCTTCAGCCGGTTGCGAATAATACCGGCATCGGCCAATAATCGCTGTTTTTGCTTGTCTCCGTAACGGGCTACCTTGTCAATATCGAAATTGTCAAAGGCGCGGAAGAAATTATCCTTTTTGTTGAGGATGGTCGTCCAGGAAAGACCGGCCTGGTTGATCTCCAGGATGAGCCGGGCGAAAAGATGATTGTCGTCGTCAATGGGAAATCCATATTCTTTGTCGTGATAATGCACGTGCACATTGTCCTTTTCCATTTTAGCGACGACGGCGCAATAACCGGAGAGTTTTTCCATAGATTTGCTTCTTTTTCAATCTCTATTTCATGCCAAGATACACCAGTTTCTCTTTTCTTTTTCTTATCTCATCCGCCATTCAGGCAGCGCTCATCTTATTCACGGCCCAGGTTGCCCATGCCCAGACAGTCGCCGGACTACCGGAAAATCCCGCTGCCGGCGGTTATGATCCGCAGGCCTTGTTTGCGCCGGGGTTTTATAATGACCTGCACCTGGCTACCCGCCAGGCTAATGGATCGCCCTCCGCCACCTATTGGCAGAATCGCGCCGACTATACCCTCGCTGCCCGGCTCGACACGGTGAAGAATGAGCTGGAAGGTCTGGCAACGATCCGTTATACTAATAACAGCCCGGATACCCTGCATGCGCTGTGGTTGTATATCGATCAGCATACCTACCGTAAGGATGCCCGATCCAATTACTTTACGACTTTTACCGCCGGCGGTCATACCGAAGGTTACCAATTGGAATCAGTGAAGGTGGAGCAGGGGGGCCAAACGGCCGATGCTGACTATCTAATAACAGATACACGGCTGCAGGTGAGGCTGCGGCGTCCTTTGCCGGCGCACGGCGGGAAGATCAGCCTGCTGCTAAAATACAGATACACCGTGCCGGGGAATTTTGGCAACCGTACCGACTTTGTCTCCACCCGCAACGGAAAGATCTATGAGATAGCACAATGGTATCCCCGGGTCTGTGTGTACGATGACCGCCAGGGATGGAATACCCTACCCTTCCTGGGTAGCGGGGAGTTCTATGATGAATACGGTGACTTTGATTACCGCGTCACCGTGCCCTGGGATATGATCGTGGCGGGATCAGGAGAGCTGGTAAATCCGCAGGAAGTCCTGACGCAAAAGGAAGCGGCGCGGCTGGCCGCGGCACGGGCCAGTGATAAAACGGTGATGATCCGGGACGCTTCCGCCATCGGTGATCCATCCAGCCGCCCTGTTCACCAGGGTATGCTGACCTGGCATTTTAAAATGTCGAATACCCGCGACGTAGCCTTCGGCGCCAGCCGCGCCTATATCTGGGATGCCGCCCGTGTCAACCTGCCGGGCGGTAAGAAGTCCCTGGCCATGTCCGTCTATCCCGTAGAAAGCGCGGGCCCCGACGCCTGGGGAAGGTCCACGGAATACCTGAAGGCTTCGATGGAATATTTCTCCGAAAAATGGTTCACCTACCCATACCCGGTAGCCATCAATGAGGCGGGGATAGCAGGCGGCATGGAGTATCCGGGAATCGTTTTTGACGGGATTACCGATAAAGGAAAGGAATTGTATTGGGTGACGGCGCATGAGATCGGGCATAACTGGTTTCCGATGATCGTCGGGTCTGACGAGCGCACCTATGGCTGGATGGACGAAGGTTTTAACACCTTCATCGACATCTATGCCGATGACGCTTTTAACAAAGGCGAGTACGCCCCCAAACGCGATGGCGAATACGCGCCGGGCGGCGGCAATCCCGTAGAAGAGATCGTCCCGCTGCTGAAGGACCCGCAGGCGCCCGTCATGATGACGCGTGCAGACGCCATCCCGGAAACCTACCGGCACCCGATGACCTATTTCAAGCCGGCGCTGGGACTGGTCCTGCTCCGCGAAGTCATCCTTGGCAAAGACCGCTTCGACTATGCTTTTCGCCAGTATATTCAGAACTGGGCCTATCGCCATCCCGGCCCCTATGATTTTTTCCGGACGATGGACAATGAGGCGGGAGAAGACCTGTCCTGGTTCTGGCGGGGTTGGTTTATCCATAACTGGGGATTGGACCTGGCGGTGCAGAGTGTACATACGGGCTCCGCATCGGCCCCAGGCGCCGCCACCGGTTCTGGCGCTTCCGGCGTCGCCGGCACCATCGACGTAACCATCGCCAATCTCGACCGCATGGCCATGCCCGCCACACTGGAACTGGTGTGGAAAGACGGAACAAAACAAAGGATCGCGCTGCCGGTAGAAACCTGGCTCCAGTCCGGCACGCGGGTGCTGCATTTTCCCGCCACCCAGGAATTATCATCGGTGACGATAGACCCCGACAAAATATTGCCGGATATCAACCGGGGGAATAATAGCTGGCCCGTCCGGTAGAAGGGCCGTCACGACGCAGGGCATCATTCCCCATATAATCGTATGGACAACTGGTTCTAAATGGTTTAGAAAAAAATACCTGAAAAAATTTTGTGTAAATATTTTTGCCCTTATCTTTGCACTCCTTTCAACGGAAAACACCGGTAAAAAGGTAAAAGGGAGTTTAGCTCAGCTGGTTCAGAGCATCTGCCTTACAAGCAGAGGGTCGGCGGTTCGAACCCGTCAACTCCCACCTCCAAAAGACTTCGAGCAATCGAGGTCTTTTTTTTGTTCCTGCCACTTCCGAACAGAACGGACGAGTGTTTGATTATCAACCATCAACAAAAGAAAGACTCCCTCTCTTTTGTGACCAGTCCGGATGGTTTACTCTTCCATTCTTCTTCGAAAGATTACCACCCGGCCCGCTTCCCTTTTTCGCTCCATGCACAGACCATGCACAAAAACACCCGGAAAGGTTAAGGTGCTTTTGATGCAACAAAGTTAAGCATTTTGCCCAGTTAGGTCGTCCATGCCGTTACATAAATTTTGTGATCGAAAGCTTTCCACCGGATAAAGTATTCGATTGCCCGCGCGTCGCCGATGACCCCGCTGACTGTCCTCTACGTCCTGTCGATTAAATAATGGCACTACCCATTTTATCGCTGCCCTTTTGTCACCTCAGCCTTACCCGAATAGCCCGCTTAGGTTGCTAAACTTTGAATCGACGTTGTGCGGAAAACCCTATCCATGCCGTTGCCGTCTACCACTTTCCCGGGTAGCTGCCAGCGCTACTATCTTTTGGAACAGCATGGTCGTACCAGTTAACGCCCCAGCCCAAACGGATGGCACAAGAAGAATGGAGAAATCGTTGATCGACCGTTCCTCACCCTTTTGGAATGGTGCCCTATGTAGCGGGATGACTGTCACATATACTAAAATTCTGCCATTGGAATAGTGAGCCACGAAGCGTTTGGCTACCTCGAAAATTGCGTGGTTAAATCTGCCCACGTCCTAGTATAGGGATTTTCTATCCCGTGCAGCAAGGCGTTGTTAACGGACAGAAAGGTGAGCAACTGCGTGGGATTGCCTTCGATTGCCACCTGAATTCTCTTTAAATCGTCCAGCCAATTTGGAGTGGGAGAAGGTACGATAACGGGTACAACGCAACTATAATTGTTTCTTTTCAGCTGCATAGGCAGGTTAATGACCAGGCACTGCAGCTCAACCGGATGACTAACAAAACATAAGCCCGTTGGGACGTGTGCCCCCGGACTAAGAGGCGTCTGAAAATCAAACCAAAGCCAGCCAATGGGAATAGGATACTCCGATCGGCCTGATATAGCCTGCCGCATAAGATCGCCCTGGGCCGAAAAAACAAACTCATATCCCCAATTGAAAAAGCAAAATAAGTAGGCCGATTTAAGCAGGGCTCTGGTTATTTTTTCTTGCGCCAGATCGTGAACCGTGATATTGACGGTCCAACCCTTCCCGTTGTTGTTAGTACGGGCTTCATCCTCGGTGAGCGGCTTAAGTTTATCGCTCCCTTTGCCCAGCAGTTGAAATAGTAATTCCTTATTCGATCCGATCGTTACCGCTCCATGCCTCCAGCCGGGCACGTTAGTGATGACGGACCGTGCCTTCAATTGAGAATCGACTACCCCTTTATCGAAACTAACTCGTTCCAGTTTCTGGGTTAAACTGTTTTCGTAGGTTGCACCTGCGTTGTTGTTACACTTCTTGCAAACAAGAACCGTTGCTTTACCTCCTACGCTTTCAGGCGGAAAGTGATCTTCAGAAAAAATGCTGGATTCCCGGTAAGCCTGCCTGTCGATAACCAGATAATTTTCCAGGCAAAGCGGGCAAAGGTACGCGAGGTAGATAGGGTCCGTAGGCGGAATAGCAAATATCAAAGGAACATGCTTCTCAGGAAAGTGCTTCAAAGAAGCACTGAAGAATCTCAAGTATTTCGCCATCCAAGAATGAGCCACAAGTCTTTTCATTTTCCTACCTTTTTCTGACTAATCTATTTACCGGTCCTACTATCAAACCTTTATGTTTCACCTTGAAAATATCGCTCCATATACGTCGTTCCGACCAACGACGAGATGAAACTGACCAAAAGCAACGGTAGACAGGCACTCCCAAAAACCTTGATCTTTACGTGCAGGTTTCGAAAAAAATTCGTCCTTTCCCCGCTTAGGCGACGACAATCACGATCATCAGCTCCGACCTTAACTATAACCTGTACTCTGGCCGACGTCTTCAACAATCTCATTACCTACACTCGTTTCGGGTACCTGGAATGCCAAAACTTCACCCTTGGGAGCAGATCCTTCATTTAGGGTTTGCCCATTTCCTTTTCAATCGCCTCCTGGTCGGCATTAAAATATCGGGTATAATCTGGCTGCATAATAAGCCCCTCTTGCATGAGACTATAGAGTTCATTGAGCAGGCGGTTCAACGCCATACCGGGGTGGCCAGTCATCGTCAAATCCGTGTAGTTGTAGGTATACTTTGCTTTCCCCTCCCCGGTTTTCTCGACGTGGCGATAAATCATTCCTTTCTTATTCACAATGATCAGCGCCGGCGTCAGGGACGGATTGGGCTTATTGGTATTAATCCAGTCCAACAGGTGCTCGATCCAGGATGGCTGGATATTTCCCTTAAACGCAAACACACAACAAGCAGGAGTTAAGTCTTCGAAAATCCGCTGCGTATCCTCTATGAATTTCTTCGGGTAGAGATCCTTTGGCGCATCGAATCGGTAGCCTTTTTTCGGAATGCTTGCAAATTCTGCCAAACAGTCATCCAGCTTCGCCAGGCTTAATGTGGCTGTGACACTAATGGCACCTTTTACTATTTCGGTGGGATACTTGCCCTTATGGGAGAAGAACTTTATCGCGGTGCGGGCGCATAAAATGATATCGATCTGCTTGGATATTCCGCCGCCCGCCGTGATAATTTTGCCGCCCCGGAATATTCTGTAGTTATCCCCCAGCGCTTCTTCGAGAAAGGCTCTTACGAACAACTCACACAGCTCTCCCTTGTCCTGGGAGTTCAGGTCAATATGGCTATACCCCTTCAGGTCCTGATCCAACTTTTCGGCGATGCTATCGCAAATTTCAATAAAATGCATAGCCTCCAAGGTACAAAAATGTCTTGGTTTGGTGGATTTCCTATCTTTCCCTTCCTTCCAAAACGATTGCCCATATGGATACCACTCTATTCGAAGCCGACCTCTCGCTCCGCTTCTCCATCTTCACCCCCAAAAATCGCTTTGATTGGGACTCACATCTCCGTTACGCCCACGAACAAACACTATACCCACCAGACGTTACGGAACGTTACATTCGTGCATTGAGCTACTTCCGGGAGCTGTTCGACGACACGTTTCTCCGGCAAGTCCAGTACAGCCATCCACTGATCAATATGATTTTGGAAGCAGGTCCATGGCAGGTACACGTACTTTGCGAATATGCCGATCTCCTCCAGCACTTGTCCATAAATGCCCCTGACTACCCCCATTTACGGCAAAAACTACATTCTCCTGTTGAAACCAAACGACAGGCGATGTACTTCCTCCATATAGCTCAGTTGTTCCGGTCGACCGGCCTGGACGTGCATTTTCCTGCCGAGATCACCGGCCAAAAGAACCCTGACGTAAAGATCAGCGACCGGGAAACCGGGCAGGTCGTCAATGGCGAGGTATCCCGGCTGGATCGGAGCAAAGATCGACTGAACACCGAGCACAACTACCATCAACTTCGTAACGTCCTTAGAGTGCACCTTACCAATCCCCTTTATTCAGCTGTTCAACTCCGATCGATGCCGGAAAAATATCTGGCAGATCTTGGCCCCCGGTTGGCGGCCCTGCAGCAGCAGGTCGCCAATGCTTCGACCCCGGCAGACTATACCGATCAGCATTTTACCATCATGCTCTTTCCTCTTTCCCAGCAGAAAGCTCTCTATTCATGGATGGACGCAGCCAACCGCCGCAAGGGCCTTATCGGCCTACCTCAATCCTACGATGAGACCAGCCGCATTGCCAACAACAAGGTTGCCCGGAAGTCAAAACAGCTTCTGATCGACCATTCCGGCATCCTTTTCTTACCTGTCTCTTCTTTGCATTTCTGGGCACAACAGGTTACCCAGACCACGGTCATCCTCCAACAGAGGATGCAGAAATTACCGCAGGTCTTCGGCGCATATCTGTTCGCGGAATGCCTCCATGCGGGCGTTGAACACTTCCGATTTAATACAGATGACGGTTTTGATCGGACAACCACTGCCGGAGCCCTTGCTAGATACTCGCTATTTATCCCCAATCCAGCATTTAGTCAAATACTGCGGAACGAGACACGAATGAAGATCCTGTCCGCTCTATCTCCGAAAAGCGGATATGATCCCAAAATTTAGGACCTCTACCCTACCCACCCTTGTTTTGATCTTTTTCCACTGGCATGGCCCCTCTTCGCCATCGCAGCGATAATCTTCTAAAGCGAAGTACCATAACCCCTGAGTTCCTACTCAATCAATCCCCCGGTGCCCCACGGACGCCTTTTTTAACAACAAAACCATTAAACTCCATTTCATTTATCTCACTGAACGATACGCCAGGATAGGCGCAGACGATATTTGTCACCCAGGAAAATCAATGCGTTACTATTCTACTCCGTTCAGTGCCAAACACACACTCTTAGCTCATAAAAACGGATAAAATACCTTTTGTACCTCCATAACAATTTGCTAATTTGCGAGTAACATACCCCTTGGAGCCACACAAGTTATAGTTAAAAACTACCGTACTATTTAATCCCTAAATTAAAATGACATTTAAACCATCAGTTGTAAGTTCCTTACACGGATTTAAATCACACGGCAAATGGCAAACGAAATTTGCTGATTATATGTCTTCCCAAACACTCAGCGTATCTTCTTTCGATTATGGTTATCAATTTTTTAGCTGTTTACGACCGCGATTCAAAAAGAAATTGGTCGAAGACTTCTATAACGAATATGGCAGGTTAACAAGAGATAGATTCTATCAAATCAATACCAATAGCCCCATTCAACGACCCTCCATCGTAGCCCATAGTCTGGGTTCCTATATTTTATGCGTTGCAATGCTGAAGTACCCCGATATAAAATTCGATAAGATTCTATTGTGCGGATCAATCGTCGATGAACATTTTGACTGGGACTTGCTTTTCAGACGTAATCAAGTATTCAATGTACGAAATGAATACAGTGCCCAAGATAAAGTGGTAGATTGGAGATGGCTACTAGGCATTAACAACAGCGGCCCTTCAGGCAAGTTCGGATTCAAATGCACCCACAGCTCTTTCGAACAACAAAATTTCAAACTTTTTGAACATGGCAGCTTCTTCGACGGTAATCACATGCATGAATTTTGGCTCCCATTCTTTTTGAAACCTCCACCAATTTTCCACGTCCTTCGAGGAAGTGAAATTGGTTCTGCAGCAATATTCACTAAACTTTTCGATGAAACAGGAAAAATTGACAACGCCTGCTTTGGCAATGAACCCTTCTGGAATGATTATTTAATCCCAGATAATTTAGCCGATGACTGGATCAACGTGAATCCTGACATCTATTCGTTTTTAATTAAAGATCAAGATTCCCAAGAAGCCATAGGCTATCTTAATGCAATGCCATTAAAGGATGCGACATTTGAACAGCTTTTAGCAGGAAAGGTCCACGATCAGAATATTAAGGCGATCGACATTATTCCCTTCGAAGAAACTCAAAAAAACATCAGCCTATATATCATGTCTATCGCTATAAATCCGAGTTTTCAGGCCATGCATTTGGGGTTAGTAGATATTGGGGTCAGAAAACTGTTTGATTCACTTTTTGTAAAGCTAGAACAATATTATACAGATAAAGGAATAAAGGTTAAAAAAATAGCCGCAGTTGGATGGACAGATAAGGGTATAAAATTGTGTGAGCTTATCGGGTTAAAAGAAACCGGAGTCGTTGAAGACCAGACTAACAAACCGATCTACGCATTAGATTTAGAAAATGCTACCGACGTTAAGAGATCGCACAAGTCAATCCGCAGACTGATAGAAGTTTACAGATCAGATCCAGCACACGTCTAATCCCTGATTCCAATTGGCACCCATACTTGTTTCAAGCGCAATTATCATATAAAAAATTCTATTCATTTTGAAAAGACGTGCATTAATCATTTACTGCGACCATACTACGAGTGGCGAGCTGCCAGGGCCACCCCATGATTTCGAAAGTTACAACACTTATTTACAGAGCAAGGTTGGTGGAGAATGGCGTGCTGGCGAGATACTGGGTTTACGAAATCCTCACGTCGCCGAAGTAAAGTATGCAGTTAAAACTTTTATGTCAAGAGCAGACTACACGTTTACCATCTTTACGGGACACGGATATATCAATGAGGAAAATAAAACCTGTCTTGAGGTCATGGACGGAGAGGTTATGATTAAAGACCTGAAACCTATCGATGTGACACGTCAGACAATAATAGTTGATGCTTGCAGAGAAAAAATCATCCCAGCGACTGTTCAAGCCGAAGATCGATTTTTTACCAAGGCATTTGAGAGCTCTCTGGGAATCGGCGCTACGAGGCACCTATTTGACTCCTTAACACTAAATGCTCCGGGAGGCTTGTCTATTTTGTATGCAGCAAGCGAAAATCAATCTGCCGCAGATACAGAAGGAGGAGCTGCCTATCTACTTTCATTGCTAAAGGTAGCCGAGAACTGGAGAGATGCCAATTTTTCCGACATGTCCTTGTCAATTAAACAAGCTCATTTACTTGCAATAGACTATTTAGAGGAAAACTTTGAAGAGACGATACAAACACCAAAGATGCTTCTCGATAAAAGAACGACGTACTTTCCTTTTGCAGTTAAGAATGTGGCACTGAATGGATAACTTGTTGTTGACTATCCAAAATTCGTGCTGACGGACCAGACCTCACCTTGCGGAAAAGTTCTCGTCTCAGCAGCAGGCCATTCCACCTGCGGAATACGAAAACATGACCATAGTCTGAAGCAATAAAAACGATTGAACACTTATAAAATATTACATAATATGCCGTATGCTATTGCTAAAAGTGCTTATGTCGAAAAGTTGGAAGACCTGATTGATTCGGATTTTGAGGTAATGTCTGTTCCGGCGAAGATCGACAAAACAGCCAAGCACTTGAATTGTTATATGAATATTGAACGGAAAGTGAAAACCGCTGGTGGCCGAATACAATACGGGTGGGCCATCATGGAGAATGCTCTGATGTGTGAGGCCCAACATCATGCCGTATGGGAAAACAAAATGGGGGCGCTGATAGACATTGCACCCCCGAACCAGACTGTTTCAAGTATCTTATTTATTCCAGATGACCGCTTCATTTATGAGGGACGAAGTATAGATAATATAAGAATGAACATTACTGGAAATGCGGTTGTGGATCACGTGATAGCTGTGGCTGTAATTATTAACGTCATTCTGGAGAATGGGTACAGAATGAGCGACGATCGGGTTGAACTCGGTTCCAAAGAGTCTACTCTGTATAATAAATACCACGTTTTAGGCAGGAACCTGACGCTTTTTGCTATGGAAGGATATGAAGTGGAAAGTAAATGTTATTGCAATTCGGGCAAAGCATACAACAGCTGCCACGGATTAGGATTATTAGAGATGGTAAAGACGGATGGGTTGCAGTTAGTGAAGAAGCCGATCTATCCATATACAACCCCATTCGCTGACATTCCATCCGATATTACAGAGTTACGATGATATCAATTAGTGATTTCAGACAGTAAGTAGTGAAGACCGGTAGTGAAGAATCGATCTATTCTGACCCCAGAAATATATGATAACGAATTGTCAAACTCACGACGTCGGCTCCTAATGCTTTTGCCAGTTAAATGCCGACAAAATGGCTGCCGTTATTAATCAATTAAACAAGAAGGCAAATCTCAAAAAGGGAGCAGAAGAAATATTTGTTTTACATTTACATCGAATAGAAATACCCTCAATGAAATACCCGCGAACTCAATTTAAGGATAATGACTAACCCACGAAAGCATTGCTAAACAGGCTTCACAATGGCTAGAAAACTTCGGACTAAAATCAAATCCGTTTTCGTTAAGCTGGAGTATCTTATCGTAAGAATTTATAGGTATGTCAATAAGGTTGACCAAACTGAAATATTTTTCGACACTAACTGTTACCGATTAATCCGTCGATTTTTCAATGATGATGCGCGCAATGTAATGCAACGAATTAGGACGAAGGAGTTATTGAAAGGATATAGGCCGAAACTGAATTACATGGTTGCATCGGAAATGTTTCAACATCTTGCTGATGACGTAGCTAACATAAACTATCTCGAATGCCGAGAAGGATTGCAGTTGGCAATGGATCATATTGACTGCAAGGAAGAAAACTTTGGATATGATCCTGACATGGAAATCTACTTCTATTTCTCCAGCGGCAACTTACTTCCGCATGACAAAGTAAAGCAATTGTCTTTATTCAGAGCCTTAGAACAATTACACAAACAAGATTTTTCACGGAAGTACATTTGTCAGTATAAAGATGCATGTCTCCAGGCTGGAACTCATTTATTTAATGAGAAAACGAAATGGAAAGAGGCCATCCAGAAAAGATTACTACAAAAGTATGACCCTCAGTACGTTGATGAAATTAAGATATTTCCTTTTGACAACAAGAAGAGAGCGGATGTCAGAAAAGGCGTTAGAAAACGAAAAGAATGCGGGGTAATATTCCGAAGTTTTGCACTTGGAATTTCCTACTATTTTACAAACAATTACCATTTTAATTTCGTCTCCCCTTTAGATCCCACAGCCATAGAGGGAATCATCGCTCGTTTTAAGCCAATCTTCGTGCAACAATACAGGATTCTGGACAGGTTCTTTGCGGATGGATATAGTGTAGAAAAAAACGACAATGATATCATTGATTTCCTCATTGTATGTTCTCTTCATCAAAGCAACATATTCATTTCAAATGAAACCGCTCACCTAGTCCCAGATTTAAAGAAGGAAGGAATTACAAATGTTATGACCTGGAATGAATATGTGAGAGATCTTAGACTTCCTCGGTATGTTCTCCCGAGGCAACAGTGATATTTCCCATAGTGCATACTATCATTAGGTAGAATTATGAATATCTCCAAGATTTGCACGATGTCCAATTTCATTTAAATTCGTTTTAATTTACTAAACGATGAACTTATCTTCTCTTTCTATCTTTTCCAAAAACAGGGATGCCATAGACACCCAGAAGGGATATGAATTTCAAAAATTGAAGACGCTAGAAACGTGGTTGTCCAACTAGGTAAACCACATTGATGAGGTCATTTACTGCGAGTATGAAGAAGATATTTCCAGCGAAATACCTGTGCATGTACTTCATACTTGGGGCTTGGAAAACAATCCGAATTTCCAAATTTTCCAGCCGTAAAAGATTTTATGGATCATCGGCTTAAGTCTAGTGAAGACGATATACTGGGATTAAGTTCCCTATAACTTGCAAGCAAAATAATACAATTTAAAAAAGTTAAAAGCCCCAATTCGACAGCAGATCAGAAATGTTACTAGATGGTTCCGTTATGAGGTCAATTATTTTATTTTTCAAAAAATATTTAACCGGTATTGCATATCTTAAATTCTCGCCGGCGAATCCATAAACCGAAAAAAGCTCGATGTTTGAGTTGGAACATCGTTGATAAAATTGTTGGTATGCTTGAACTTCTGTATAAGCGTTGATCATCTGTTCCGGCGTCAAATTCCTTGCGGCAGCCAACATCTTGCCTATCGCCTCCATCTGTTCCTTTGTAAAGTTTTTTATGACGGTCGCCGAACTGGCGTTAACAGTTCTATTAACCACTTTCGGAACCTGAAGTGCGTAAGCAGCAATACTGGTCTCTCCTTCCATTGCCTCTTTTATGTCATAAAGGGATTTGATATCATGGTAAAAGTCCTTTTTTAGTAGCAACCTGCCAATCTCAAGGAATTCAAGCACGTAGCATAAAGTGTTATATGCCTCGACGAAATGAGCCATTTCGCCAAAATAATTATAAGCGGTTAGCCCTCGATTAATCAGTTGTTGCAGATTGCCCTCGAATCCAGCGAATCCGTTTGCTTCTGGACGGATATTTAAAATAGAAATATTGATATGCAGAAGGTGGTGAAGCCAAACCTGCAAGGCATAAGCCCGAACTAACACATTTTCGTCGGTCTCCTGCATCGTGTGAAATCCTTCTACAATCTTTAAGAATTTTATATTTAACTCCGTCAGGCGTTTAAATAAAGGGGCCACATCTTGAGCCTGCTGTGAAAGTGCTAGCAAAGTCGCATCCCGCAAAAAAACAGCATTTATATACGAAGAGTAGTTATTGGAATTCCATAGCGTAAACAGGAACTTCACTTTTGGCGAAAGTTCCGCCGCATCGATTCGTTGGTACAAGGAAAAAATCTCCTGCTGATAGTGGTCGCCAACTTCATCACCAAAAGTAATTTTGGCCAGTTTGAAGAAAAGTAGATTTATGTCTAACGTTAGTGTGCTTTGTTCTGTAAGTACCTCCTTTCGGATACTTTCCATTTGTTCTATCACCTCTGGCAAGGACAATTTTTGGAATTTATGCAAAGCCTTCGTCCTAGAATACCTCACCAGTACCCGTTCGTCAGAAGTAATATCCCTCTTTTTTAACGCTTTATTGGATTGCAGCTCTGATAGATCAAAATGCCCTAACTCGCAATTAACTACGGCAGATAGCGATAGTATACGTGTATTGTCAAAAATCTGTCGTTCAGTGAGCTTTAACAGGAGCCCGGCAACTAGGTGAATGTCATAGTCTATCAACAAGTTTATCCCTTGCTTTTCCAGGAATCTCTCGACTTCTAAGGGATTATTAAAATCAATTTGACCATCATCCTTTTTTTGACCAGATTTTGGCAGTCCATATAAATGTCCAAAAGAGTCTTGCATCTGAGACGACTTCCTAAACAGGGTTTCAAAGTGCCCTCTAATCTGGGTAACGGTTGATGCATCGAGACAATTTTCTATGGGTATCTTTATACTAACTTTTCCTTGGTTTTCCCACACAGTTCCTTTTTCGATATAAAGGGCCTTCACAATCGTTTCCACAAACTCAAAATAGCATTTTTCTGTAGAGGCATCATATATGACTATTAATCCACCAGCCGGAATCTGCCTCATAAGATAGCCCAACCGTGAAGTACAGAACGGGTAGGAGATTTTTGTGCCTCCTTCGATTATTGACGGTGTGAGGATGCTTTTAAGCTGAATACCGACGTGCCAACTTGTCGCCAGATCACTGGTAATGAGTTCCGCCAGGAAGTCGCACCCTTTGTCGGGTGAGAGAGTGCGACAAATGAAGCCACTCTTTTGATTTATATAGGTCCTCAGAGCATGCTCTGATTCTTCGGAATGCTTTGATGCACTGTCAATTTGGGGATTATCATAGTAGCCCATATCCGCAAATAAACTGCAATTTAATGATTAGCCGGCATCCCGCAAGGGACGCCATGTTTGAAAAGCTATTATTTTACTGAATATCAATATATTTCAAATAATACATATATTGTATCTAATCATAGCCTCCCGAAACCATACGGGCAGTTTGAAGGTAAGCATTTAGTATGTTTACCTTAGTAGGGTTCAGAACGAACAAACTCTATTTCTACCCTACAATAGTCGGCCACATGACGGGCCGTCAATTATTGGTACGGCGGGTTATCCCGCTGATTTCAAAAAGGTGATCGATGCCTGTGCCGCTAATAAAGTGGTGATCGAAATCAATGCCAATCCCTACCGGCTGGATATGGATTGGTCCCATATCCCCTATGCATAGAAAAAAAGGGTCATGATTTCCGTAAATCCGGATGCCCATAGCATTCATGAAATAGACAATATTCGTTGGGGCGTGTGCGCAGCCCGGAAGGGTGGATTGACAAAGCGGATGACCTGGAATGCCATGTCCTTAAAAAAGTGGAGGCCCGGCTGAAACGAAAAAACTTCCAAGGCTAGTCGGAGGCTTTTTCGAGAAAATTGGATGCACGTCTTCTTAGGGTCAATAAACCGCATGGATTATAAAAATAGCTGGCTGGTTGGACGTTGGACTTTTTACGGATATTGGATGGCAGGGTACGGCTCGGTTGCTTTGACCCTTCAAAGATGCGAACAATCCTGCTGCCCACCTACCCTTTCCTTTATCCCTTTGCGCTTTTATAAGGGAACTGATGCTGCTATAAGATCAATCCCTTAGCGTTCCATATTATTCGAAGGCACTACTCGTACATTTAACGAAATCAAAATGCCGGTGGCACGAAATTTTATCCTGTATAAACATGAGTCTGGTAACACATAGGGGAAAGTTAAGGGCCGATTCCAAGTCCAAACAGTCACCTGCCGCCTTGCGGAAGCCGAAATCTTCAAAAAAAACCGGCTCTACCCCGGTGGCCCTCTCCAAACCAGCCCTCCAAGCCACAAAAGTCCCAGATGTGGAGGATATTCCAGGTATCGAAAACGAAATAGAGGTGGACGATTTATCTTCCCCATACGTTCAAAAACTCATTAAAACGGGCAAGAAAGAGGCGATGCCGGGACAGATCGCCCCTATGCTCTGCACCCTGACCAAGGAGCCCATCGACGACCGGGACTACGTGTATGAGATTAAATGGGACGGATACCGGATCATTTCCCGTGTGAAAGGGGCCAAGGTAAGAATGGATTCGCGGAGTGCAAAGGATTATACCACCCGCTATCCGGTGGTGGTGAAAGCATTAAAAGGATTGGGCCATGATGCCATCATCGACGGCGAGGTGGTCATATTCAATGAACAGGGCGAACCCGACTTTGATGCCGTTCAGCTCTACAATGGCCAGACGACAACCATCTTCTACTGCGTTTTTGATCTGCTTTGGCTCGATGGATACAACCTGATGGCCCTGCCCCTGGAAACGAGAAAATATATACTGGCTTCCCTGGTGACCGGCCATCCCGTTTTTAAGTTTAGCGAGTCTTTCAACAACGGTCCTGCACTCTACAGAGAAATGCAGGCAAGGAATCTGGAAGGGATTGTGGCTAAACTGAAAGACAGCCCTTATGTTCCAGATCAGCGAGGCAATGCCTGGTTAAAGACGCCGACCCGCAGGCGGCAGGAATTTGTGATCGGCGGCTGGGCAGAATCCGACAAAGCCCGCTCTTTTCGATCGCTGCTTTTCGGAGCCTATAATGGTGAGGGCAAGATGGAATGGATTGGCCGGTCGGGCGGCGGCTACAAGGAAAAAGAAATGCCGGCTATTTTAAAAAAGCTCAAAGCTTTGGAGCAGGACGGATCTCCTTTTGTCAATAAAGTCCTGGACACCAAAGGAGCCAAAATCCATTGGATAAAGCCTGAGCTGGTGGCCAACTTTGAGTTCGCCACCTGGACCAAATCCGGAAGAATCCGGAAGCCGGCGACCTTTTTAGGCTTTCGCCATGACAAAAAGGCTAGTCAAGTGGTCCGCGAAGTTCCTAAGCCGGTGGCGGCCGTCGAGGAGGAAATCCACGAACCTCGTCCAAAACTGGTCCACCAAAAAGCAATGGCCGGCAGCAACTGGCCAAAAGTAGAAGGCCAGCCAAAGGAACAGACAGATTCGCTCGATATGGGCGATTGTAAAATTGAAGTCTTTAACGTCGAACGGATGATATGGCCGAACATTCCAAAGGCCCGCCTCATCGAGTATTACCATACAGTTAGTCCTTATCTACTCCCCTACCTTAAAAACAGACCGCAAAGCCTCCACCTGAAATTACAAAACGCGAATGCGTCCGGACTATATATCAAAGACATGGAAGGTCGACAGCCGGAATGCGCCACGGTGTACACTGATACCCGCCGTCATAAGCAAGCGGGTAAACGGGATAAGATCGACTACCTGGTCTGCAATAACGAAACAACCCTATTATGGATGGTCAACCTGGGCTGCATAGATATTAACCCCTGGAATTCCCGGATCACTGCCCCCGAAAATCCAGATTATATAGCGATCGATCTTGATCCAACGGTCAAAGATCGCAAGGGGGGATATCTCGGCAACCTACTGGCTACGGCCCTCGCTGCCAAAGAATACATGGATAAGCATAAGTTAACCGCTTTTGCAAAAACCAGCGGCAAGACGGGCATGCATTTTTATATTCCCTGTGCCGGCGTTACCTTCACACAAGCCCGCTCGATGGCGGAGCATATTTGCCGGAAAATTGTCGACATGGTCCCGGAAGCGGCTACGTTCGCCAACAGTATCAATTCTCGGCAGGATAAGGTATATGTCGATCCATCACAGAACGATTATGCAGATACGCTTGCTTCGCCTTATTCCATCCGGCCCTGGCACCTGCCAACTGTCTCGACCCCGTTGGAATGGAAAGAAATAAACCAGAAGCTAAACCCGTCCGACTTTACCATCGAAACGATCCTGCCCCGTATAAAAAGGAAAGGCGATCTGTTCAAGGGTGTCCTTGACAAAAGGACGGCTGCAGCGAACACGAAAAAGTTACAGACTCTTTTAACGAAATAATTCAACGATATGGAACAGATGAAAATGAACGGCCTGGATGAAATAAAGATAGACTATCAATCATCCAGTCTCCCGGAGACGGTACGCAAGCTAAAACCTGCGCTGTACAAAGATGGAAATTCCTTTTGCTGCTTACTAGGTCCTGATCCGCAGGAGGGCATTTTTGGGTGTGGCGAAACTGAGGAAGAAGCCTTATTGGACTGGGATACGCATGTAAAGGACCGGGCGATTAGACATCCTTACGGAGACAAGATCGCAGAATTTATCGTGGCTAAACTGTCTGCCATTTGAAACTTAAAGCGTGATGTTTTTCCACGCGCAGTGTAGGGAATTTAGTTTTTAGGGATAGGATGTCTCTAATCACTCCGGAGTAAACGATCGTCGGACGTTTCCTTAAACGTTTCCATGGACAGCTTATCATAACATCAGCTTCTACTAAAGTCAACCGCCTGGATGTCCCCTTTTATTATTGGAAATAAGCCGCAAATCTATTTAGAAAGAAGTATATTAGCTCCGTATGAATCACTATCGATTTAGAGCAGAGTGCGAAGCGGACTTTCTGCGTTTACAACGGCACCTAGAGAAAGCTGCCTATCAAATTCACCCTAATAGGGTCGGATTGCCCGACGTGGAAGTAGACATACTTACCTTACTGGACATCGAAATTATTCGGCAACTCATGTTAGCTATACCGGATGGCCATGTGATGGCGGAAACATTAGCCAATGCAGCTGAATTCACGGGAGACAGAACCTTTGCTACGATGACCCCGTCCTTATTTAATTAGCCTAACTACACAGGGGCTTAATCGGCATTCTAGACTGGCATACACATCGTACCTTCGCCCCGAATTTGCCGCAGCAAGCCACAAAGCACCTTATATTTTGACAACCGTATGATAGCTACCGCTAAAGAAATTGAGGAAATAAAAGCCTACTATTCTGGGAAGGAACTACCCAACAATCTTAAATTGAATGCAGCCACGACTCTGACCGATGTACGGGCCTTTGTGAATTCCGTTATAAGAAATCTTGACATCGCTGACATTTCGGAGGCTGCTCTTAAACCCCGATACAACGATCTTTTGACAATTCGGCGGCTTATAGAAGGAGCAGAAGGGCCATATTGAAAAGAGCGGTCAAAGTATCTCGGCCGATCGCCTCGGTTTCCTATCAATGATCAGCTTTCCAACCATCATTGGTTTTGATCATTTTGAAAGGACGTATTTGGATAGAATCTGGCATTCGATGCGTACCATCCAGATAATACGACCAAAATGGCGTGAAATTGACCCGACGAACTTTGTATTTTACCTCCGCTGAATTCATTGCCGGAATTTCTTGAACAGATTCAATACCTTCAAAATTTACTTCGCATGTTTTGAAGCGCGATCGATACATGTTTTCACCGCTATTACCTTGCTTAACTGGCTTAGTATCTTCCACGGTTTTGAACTTCTTAGCCGCAATGGTTGGCGTCACCCGAAAACGATACGTCTCAATCAGGAAACCGCCTTTGCCAAGGGCTTCGATACTAAACATTCCCTGCTTTTGCAATAAATAATAAAACCGGGGTAACGAATCCTGCCCATAACCGAAAAGACCGGTCTCGATCATTTCGTCCTCGATGACGGGAAAATGATACCTTTCTTTGATGATCTGTTCAGCCGATCCATTCGACAGCTTATCGTTACACGACCACAAAAATAGCGTTAAGATGCAAAGAAGCAAGAAAAGATTGTGTCTCATAATTATGGGTTTTACAGTTGCGATTGATAGAGCTCTATATTATTAAAAAAGGTATGATACGCCTTCACGAGTTATCCAACGCCTCCACACTCACCAAGCCGTTTTTGAGGGCAAAGCGTACCAGGTCGGTCTTGCTTGTAAGGCTTAACTTACGAAATAGGTTTTCCCGGTACGTGTCCACTGTCCGGGGTTGTACTCCCATTTCAAAGGCAATTTCCTTGTAGGTAAGGTTGCCGCAAACTAATTTCAAAAATAAAATTTCCCGTTCGCTGAGTTGCATACTGTTAGCAAGCATACCCCCAGAAGGGCCAGACTGAAGTAGTGCCGCCAATCTCTTATTCGGAAAATTGCACCTCGTTTCTATCGTTTCATTGATTGCCCGAAGTAGGTCCGCAGTGTGTATATTCTTTTTCACCATCCCATGGACGCCACTTTGTATTAACAAAAGAGTTGATACATCAGTGATAACCATGGTTAGAACAAGGACAATAATCTTTGGGTAGTGTTCATTAAGCCATTTGGCTGTGTCATACCCGTTCATCACCGGCATATGGATGTCAAGAATCACAAGATCCGGCAGATTATCTTTTCGTAGTTGCTCAATGAGGTCCTTTCCATTCGCCGCCTGGAGCATAACTACATATCCGTGCGAGTCATTTATGATTTTTGCGAGTGCCTCGTTCACAAGGGTATGGTCATCCACTAGCGCTATCTTAGTCAGTTTGCTATTCATTTTGCTGCCTATTTTGTATTTAATGGCAAGGTTATGTCTACCATGGTTCCTTTACCTGGTTGGCAATCAATAACCAACAATGCATTAATCAAAGCTGCCCGACCGATCATGTTACGTAGCCCTTTCCCGTAGATCGCAGTTGTGACATCGAAGCCTTGTCCATTATCCCTTATGGACAACTTAATCTCGTAGGAAGAACAAAAGAAACGAATTTCAATAATATTTGCCATCGCATGCCGGAGTATGTTATTAATGGCCTCCTGAAATATTCGAAACATAAATAATTCTTTTTGTTGAGGCAGACCTTCATAGCTCCCCTCCTCCTCATACAAGACTTTATACATCAACGATTTTTCCAACCGCTTTGCCAGATCACAAATCGCGTTACGCAAGTCGCCTTTTCTGGTCAAATCCATACTCAGATTATGTAATAAACTATGCAGATCATCACTGGCCTCCATAAGCGTGCCGTCCAGTTCTTCCACTTTTTGGCTAAAGTTTATACTGTCCGGATTTAGAAGCCTTAGATATAGTTGTGACAAATAAATTTTCTGGGCAATGTTGTCATGCAGTTCCTGAGACAATACCTGTAACGTTTCTTCTTGTATTTCAAGCTGACTCGTCAGTAGCTGTTTATCGTAATTTGTCTTAATCTCTGACAATCCCTGCTCAAATGCCACCTGCCGAATGCGATGAACGTACGGCACCAGAAACACAACGAAGGCAAAAAAAATGGTTGTGTATGCCATGATTATGCAAAAAAATATGGGTATTATGTTTTTTTCCAGCATAACATTCCTTTAGCGTATAAAAAGTAGGCCGCAGTGACGGCAACGCTATTTACCCAATAATATAAGGCAGCCACCTGAAATTTGTGAATAGTGAAGTAGTACCCGTACATGAGCAAGGTTGGAAAAAATAAGACCATGTAAAACAAAATTCCGGTCACTATCCAAAAAGATGGCGTACGGTTAAGCGGCAGAGTTGATCGCTCTGTGAATATTAGAATATAATATATCAAACTTGCCAAGATAAGTATAAATGCTTCGCCTATCTCTGGGTCTCCAATGCCGACTCTTCGATATTTAATAATCAAGTGAGCTATATACAGGAAGTAAAACGTGTCCAAGCCCCAAAGGATCACCAAAAATCCTCTCCTTCGGATTACTTTCGAGAGAAAGTAAGAAAAATAGGTTAATTCAAAAATGGTGTAAGCAAAGTTAGCTATGTTTGCAGGTGCAATATGCAAAACGACAAGCAACTCCGGTAAAAGGTTTCCAAGACAATAGATTGGAAAACTTCTCAGGTATTGAGGACATCCTTTTCTATAACAATAAAGGAGAGATACAACGAATAGGGCGACGCTGCAAATCCACGAAATTCCGCCAGATATATTAATTGTTGAAAGATCCATTTCGCTACAGGATACCAGCCTACTTGTCGCCTTTTAAGGTTAAAAACCTATATTCCGAGAAGAAAGCCTTTTTCCGTAAATGTAAATGGCTTCGCTGCATGGACATTGCAGTCAAAATTGCAAAAGCGGTTCAAATCGCCTATATCTTTTCGCACTCGTTCGCTTTGTCGCGGGAAGAAGCCACCTATTCTGAATATTTTCATTCTGTCGTGGCAACATCTTTCAAACTATTTTTGATTACGTCTCACCACGGAAGCGGTTATCAATATTCCATTGTATCCCACTTCATTAATAAAATTACTCACATCTGCTATATTTATGTCAGTAGCGATTGTCCATCTGGTGACTCCACTGGTTGCCATGTCTTGCTTTAAGGCAAGACCGTGTTTCCCGGCAACCACCAGCAAACTTTTCATTTGATCTTCCTTCGATGTAAATGATAAATTGAGCATAGGCGCTGTTTAGAAGGGAAGGCCCTCATTGTCCGCTTGTTTACTAAGTCTTTTTCGGTAACGCAGCCTGTTAATTGTTCGCTGGCTTTTTATCGTGTGACGGGTTACTTTGCTGAGCGGATACTTTTTTTCATCCAGTTCTATTAATGGTAAACCGGAGGTAAATTCAATCGTAAAAGTCATCATTAAAAATTTTCGATCATTTCAAGTGTTACCGTATGCCGATCATCCCCGAAACAGAGTTCCAGATACATTTGACCATATTCCTCGCATAGGTAGATTTCAATGTTAGGTCCGCCTTTTTGGGTACGCCAATCCGGGTGCATGGACTGAACATACCGTCTCATTTTCTGCTGATAAAATGTAGGCGGTTTCCAATCGACTCCTTTGTGCCCGGTATAAAATATTTTGTATCCTGGTGGTTGCCGGGCAGCCAGTTGAAGTTTTTCCCGGTGTTCCGGAATTTGGACATCATATAGGAAACGGTTAGGGTCTGCAATTAAAATCTCCAGGTGTTTTCCGGCTAAGGCGGCTTCTTGTTCCCCATACGACCGCACTAGAAAAGAAGCGCGGAGTGCAGCATCCATTCCGCGCGGATAAAATTGCCGCACAAAGAATCGTTTGCCTTTGGCTAATTCAGTCACTAGCAGGCCCGGCGTTAAAAGTGGAAGCGGATTGTACATACCCAACAGATTCGGCCCGCAATATACTAATAAAATTAGCGATATTTGTTGATAAATAATGCCCAAACTATCTTTCACTTATACCGTACAAAGAGCGATGTGAATAAATTACCCAATTTATTTTATTTGCACATTAATACGTTCATAATCAATTTAAAAGAACTGCATTCCTCTCTCGTAAACATACGGTTTTTTCTAACGGGCACGCATGAGCAAACCACGGTTTACTAAAATTATTAGTATTTTTGTCTTTATTTAGACCTCGTTGAAGTCATTCCATGCCCGATAAAAAGCAAGATATTATCCGTGAGTTGTACCGGGAAATCCTTCCGCTGCAAGGTTATAAACAGCCTTCCCGGGAGGTACCGGTGGATCTCGGTCTTGGACCTATCCAGGCGGCATTCCCCAATGGCATTTTTCCGACGGGGGCTATTCATGATTTTCTGTGCGCCGATCCGGAACAGGATGCAGCTGCCAGTGCTTTTATTGCCGCGATCCTCGGCCGCCTGATGGAGCGGGGCGGCATATCGGTCTGGATCGGTCCGCCGGGGGGTATTTTCGCCAAAGGTATGGCCGTATATGGCCTTGAAGCCCACCGGGTCATTTTTGTATCCCCCGCTAATCCGCAAAAGGCTCTCTGGGCACTAGAAGAATCATTGCGCTGTGACCGCTTTGTCGCGGTGGTAGGAGAAATCTCGGAGCTTTCGTTCATAGCCTCGCGGCGTCTTCAGTTAGCCGTCGAACAAAGCCGTGTGACCGGTTTTTTATTGCGGCATCCCACGCGGCAAACACATCCGGTCGCCAGCATCGCACAATGGCGGATAACCAGCCTCCCTTCTCAGTCACAGGCTAGCCGCCCGGGGCGGGGTTTTCCCCGATGGAAAGTAGAATTATTAAAGGTCAGGAATAGACAGGCTGCAGCTTATGAAATAGAATGGACAGCGAATCACTTTACTCCTATTAAAGCAAACGAGGGAGATTCTGCCGAGGGGATTATAAATAGGATAAAATGCAGCGACGCTATTTAAGCATATGGACCAAGAATCTCACGCCGGACTGGTATATATTGAAAAAACCGAGGATGGCGGCGATACCGTTTATTTTTGTCGCATCCGATCATGGGCGACCGGTCGTAACCGCAGCCAGCGTCCTCGCACAAAAGGAAGGGGTTCGGACAGGCATGCCACTGGTTGATGCCCGTGCCTTGTGTGCCAACTTGCAGGTGTTGGATGAAAAGCCGGGCCGTAGAGAAAAGTTATTAGAAGGTTTGGCAGCGTGGTGTATCCGCTATGCTCCGATAACCGCCGTCAATCTGCCCGATGGTCTTTTACTGGAGGTAACCGGATGTTCGCACTTGTGGGGCGGTGAGCATGATTATTTCAAAGAGATCATACTGCGTTTGCAGGGCTCCGGTTATTCGGTCCGGGGTGCCATTGCCGATACCATCGGTACCGCGTGGGCGGTAGCGCGATATGGAAAGCGAGGAAAAATTTCGCCCTTGATTCCACTGGGAAAGCAGGCGGAGGCGCTTTATCCCCTGCCCCCCGCTGCCCTTCGCTTGTCCCCCACCACGTTGGACACACTCTATAATTTTGGCATCTATCGAATCGAGCAGTTCGCCGATCTGCCCAAAAAGGCGTTATACCGACGCTTCAATAAAGAATTGGTCGAACAATTGGAAAAAGCGTTGGGAACCCGCGAAGAACTACTGACTCCCCTTGAACTTCCCATCCCATATCACGAGCGTCTAACAAGTCTGGAGCCAATTCTTACCGCTACTGGTATTGAAATAGCGTTACGGCGTCTGCTGGATATGCTTTGCACGCGTCTGGAAAAAGACGGAAAAGGATTGCGGAAAGCTATCTTCAGAGCCCACCGCGTGGACAACCAGGTCGAGCAGGTGGAGATCGGCACGACGAGCCCTTCTCATCGTACTGGCCATCTGTTTGCCCTCTTTAAAGAAAAACTTCCAACGATTACCCCGGCCATGGGAATTGAGTTATTCACCCTGGACGCTCCGGTCGTTGAACTGGCTAAGCCGATGCAACAGCTCCTTTGGGGCGGGCCGGCGGGCCTGGAAGATATTCATATTGCCGAGTGGATGGACAGGGTATTGGATAAATTAGGGCCGGGCAGCGTTCGACGATATTTGCCGGATCAGCATCACTGGCCGGAACGGTCGCAAAAAGTGGCCGGATCTATACAAGAGCAGCCGGAGATCACCTGGTCACGTCGTCAAAGCCGCCCGATCCGTTTGTTATCGCGGCCCATCCCCATACAAGTAACAGCCCCGGTGCCCGACTATCCGCCGATGAATTTCCGCTACAATAAACGGCTTCACGAAGTCCGAAAAGCGTCGGGTCCCGAGCGTATTGAGCGGGAATGGTGGCTGGAGGACGGAGAGCATCGAGACTACTATTGGGTCGAGAACCAGCACGGTCGGAGGTATTGGATCTATCGATCTGGTTATTATGCGGAAGATACCGCCAGCAAGTGGTTTGTTCATGGAGTTTTTGGGTGATTAATAGTTGGCTTATGGACTACACGGAATTGCACGTCACAAGTAATTTTACCTTCTTGCGGGGTGCCTCTCATCCCGGAGAGCTGGTCCATCAGGCCGACGAGTATGGCTATCAAAGGATCGCTATCACCGATCGGAATACGATGGCGGGTCTTGTGCGGGCACACGCGGCTGCCAGAGAGTACAATGTACGACTGATTCCCGGTGTGCGGCTCGATCTTCAAGACGGCCCGAGTCTGTTGGCCTATCCAACGGATAACGCCGCATATGGCCGGCTTTCTTCTTTACTCACCACCGGCAATCTCCGCACGGAAAAGGGCAAATGCCTGCTCAACAAAAAAGACGTCTATCAACACGCCAAAGGCTCCAAGTTCATTGCCATCCCGCCGAAACAGTTGACAGAAGCCTTGGAGATCGAGGCAGGCTTTCAAGTCGCGCTGAGTGAGTACAAGGAAGCCTTGAGCAACGACCTGTATCTGGGGGCTAGCCGTGCCTATGACGGATTTGACACGGAGAAGCTGTATTGCCTGGACCAGTTGGGCAAACGCCTCGATGTTCCCATGGTCGCCACCAACAATGTCCATTATCATATTCCGGAACGCAGGGAATTGCAGGATGTGCTCACCTGCATCCGTGAAAAATGCACGATTGACAAGGCCGGGTATCGGTTGCATCCGAATGCGGAACGCCATTTGAAAAAGCCTGCGGAAATGGAACGGCTTTTCCGCCCCTATCCGGGGGCGCTGTGGCGGACTCGGGAAATAGCGGATGCCTGTCAGTTCTCGTTAGATAGCATTCAATACTACTATCCTAAAGAAATCGTTCCGGACGGGGTGACGCCCATGGAACATTTGATCCGGCTGACCTGGGAAGGCGCCCGGCATTATTGGAGCAACGCGATCCCGGAGAAGATCAATACGGCTATACAACATGAGCTCACCATGATCGAGCAGTTGGGTTATGCGGAATACTTTTTGACAGTCTATGATATCTGTCGTTTTTCCCGGGAGCAGCATATCCTGTATCAGGGAAGGGGTTCTGCCGCCAACTCCACGGTTTGTTATTGCCTGTTCATCACGTTTGTCAATCCGACCAAATTTGATTTGCTATTTGAGCGCTTTTTATCCCCGGACCGCAAAGAACCGCCTGATATCGATGTAGATTTCGAACACGAGCGGCGCGAGGAGATCATCCAATATATTTATAAAAAATATGGCAGGGACCGGGCAGCCATTGTGGCCACGGTTACCCGGCAACGGCAAAAGGGCGCGCTGCAGGACGTGGGCAAAGCGATGGGCCTTTCACCGGACCTCCTAACCCGGTTATCGAATTCGGTGTGGCAATCTTCTTCGGAGTGGTTTGACGAGGAACGGCTGCAGGAGACAGGACTGGCCTTCAACGATCCGCACATCAAAAAAGTGCTCGATCTCACCAGCCAGTATATGGGCTTTCCCCGCCAACTGGGTCAACATACCGGCGGCTTTGTGATAACAGATAGTAAGCTCAGTGACATTTGTCCCATCCTCAATGCTCGCATGGCGGATCGCACGAACGTCGAATGGGATAAAGATGATATTGATGCGTTGGGTTGCGTAAAAATTGACGTGTTGGCACTCGGCATGCTGACCTGCCTGCGAAAATCCTTCGATCTCCTTCGAAAACATTACGGCATTGATTTCAACCTGGCCAATGTGCCGCAAGAGGACCCGGAAGTATACAAAATGATTTCCCTGGCCGATACCATCGGGTTATTTCAAATTGAGAGCCGCGCCCAGCAGGCCATGTTGCCCCGCCTGCGGCCTAAAACGTACAAAGATCTTGTTATCCAGGTGGCCATCGTACGACCCGGTCCTATCGTCGGCGGTATGGTTCATCCGTATATCCGGCGTGTGAATGGCGAGGAAGAAATTGACTATCCCTCGGAAGAATTACGCTCTATCCTCGAATATACGAAAGGGGTGCCTCTATTTCAAGAACAAGTCATGAAAATAGCGATGGTCGCGGCTGATTTTACGGGGGGGGAAGCCGATCAGCTTAGACGTAGTATGGCGACTTTCAAGCACCAAGGGTTGGTCGGGCGTTTCCGAGATCGGCTGGTCAGCGGCATGCTGAAAAAAGGCTATAAGCTGGAATATGCGGAACGAATATTTCGGCAAATTGAAGGTTTCGGCAGTTATGGTTTTCCAGAATCCCATGCTGCCGCCTTCGCACACTTGGTCTATATTTCCGCGTGGATCAAATGCCACCATCCTGCCGTCTATGCCGTTGCCATTCTCAATAGCTTGCCCATGGGATTTTATCAGCCGGCACAGCTCATCGCGGATGCCCGGCGACACGGTGTGGTCTTTTTGCCGATCGACGTCAACTACTCGCAGTGGGATTATACCGTGGAACAACACGATGGCAGGTGGTGCGTGCGCATGGGCCTCCGCGCCATTAAAGGACTTCGGGAACAGGATATGCTCAACCTGATCGCGGGCCGCGTTATTCCCTATAAAACCGTAGAAAGCCTGCAAGATGTTGGCTTATCCAAGGCCGTGCTGACGCGCCTTGCCCATGCGGATGCCTTTCAGTCTCTGGGCCACCCCCGCCGAGAAGCGCTTTGGCAGGTAGCGGCCCTAGATGACCGGCCTACCGGTATGTTTACCGGACAACCGTCTGAAAGTGCTTTTGAAACCCGGATAAATCTTCCGCCCATGAGCGAATCGGAAAATGTGGTCCACGATTATGGGGCAACGACGTTATCACTGCGCGGCCAGCCGCTACAGTATCTCCGGGACAATCTTCGGGCGCTTGGCAGCCTTTCTGCCGAGGAGCTAAAGACAAAAAACAATGGCGATTTTGTTAAGCTGGCGGGAATTGTATTTGTTCGCCAACGGCCCGGCACCGCCAAAGGGGTATGTTTTATCAGTCTGGAAGATGAAACCGGCATTACAAACCTGATCGCCTGGAAAGACATTTATAACCGGTATCGAAAGCCTATCAACAGTTCAAAACTGTTGTATGTGGAAGGCGTCCTTCAAATCCAGCAGGGAGTGACCCATATCATTGTCAAGCGCTGTTATAACCTCTCGGGGCTCCTGTCTCGGCTGACCGCTTCCCAAAGCGAGGATCTACCCATTGTGCATCCTTCCAAGGCCGATGCCAAATCCGATCCCGTACCGCATGCGTCAAAGCTACCCGCGCCGGTACATACGCTGGTCCAAGGAAACCTTTTTGCTACCGCCCGAAATTACAAATAAGACTAATTTCTCCGCCCATCACCGCAGAAAAGGCCTTACCCGGCAAGAATAGCTACTCCGGTTCGTTCGATATGTCCTTCGAAAGGCCCGGGCAAAAGGTCGTCCGACGTTCCGTGATCGGCTTCGATATGTAGCGCCCTTCAATTGCCTAATCTATACCCTCCATCGTCGATCTTCATACGAAGGTGTCTAAAAGCGGGAAAATAAGGTGTCCTATTTTTAGGGATCCAGTCAGCGGCATTCGCCTCATTTTCAGCACTTTCTGTAAATAAGGTAATCTATTTTCATAATCAACCTCTCCAATCCCTCGATCACCGTACGCTAAAATGGTATATTCGGGCCTACATAGCCTGCCGCCCCGATCATCACCCATTAACCTTAAATTATGTTAGCATGACCACCACCATTTTACCTACCGCCTCGGTTTTCGAACGAACGTTCGAACAGTGTTGCCAGCAATATTCGCAGCTGCAAATGGCCGTTGCCTGGGTTGGTGATCCTGCCGCGACACTGCCGTATGTCTATTTAGAGAACCTAAAAAGGATCGATGGCGTTGTAGGTGTCGCCTTTTGTCAAAGCCATCCGGACGGCATCCAATGGCTCGCCGGACGCTACAAGCTCCGGATCGCTTATGACAAACCGCTTTTCCATCCCAAAATTTATCTCTTCTCGAAAGGCAGACGCCGCGCCGCCTTGCTCGGCAGTTCGAATCTGACGTTTCACGGCTTCGTCAAGAATACCGAGCTGAACGTCCTGCTGGAAGGCGACCAGAATGATGAGGTGTTTGTTCAACTCACCCAATCCTTGGCCACCTGGAGAACCCGGCACCATTCCTTTGTACCCGATGGCCGGTGGATCGGCCAATACCGGCGGAAATACGCCAGCCGACGCCAAAAGCTCCGAAACGCGGGCGTCGATGACGAAGTCAGTGACGATAATGCGGTGGCGTCAACCTCGGCCTGGCTGGCATCCGCGTCCTGGCCTACCTACCTTCGAAAGGTCAGAAGCGGACTAGCCGTGTCACAAGAGGGCGTACGGGCGCTGCTGACTAGACGGCTTGACTTTTTTCGCAGGGTACAAGAGGATCTTCCGATTCCCTGGCAGAGCGATTATTTCAACAGTATAGAAAACCGACGTCTTATCGGCGGCATGGGGCCTTACGGTTGGCTGGGCCATGTCGCCGCATCAGGCGGTTTTCGGCACCTGCTGAAAAACGGGACCCCGCGTCAACACCAAGTGATCGCCACCACGATCAACGCCATCGTGGTGCTTCCGCAGCCCATCCCCTGGAACGACCTTCGCCGCCTGTTGCAGCAATTGATTCGCCTCGGACCCACCATGAAAGTTTGGTCAAGAGTGTTGGCCATCGTCCAGCCCGCGCTTTATTGCACGATCTCTTCCACCTCGGTCCAACGAAATCTATCAGCCCTTCTGAGTGTCCCGCAGTCCAGCTTTGAAACCGTGGAGGGTTATATCCGCCTTTTGCAATTGATCCATGAATCTCCGTGGTTCCGCAGCTCGGCACCCGAGAACCGCCTGGAAAACCAGATCTGGCAAAAACGTACCGCTTTCATTGATGTCGTTTTCCATGAAGACAGGACACGACCTGTTCGCCGCCGCCTTGCCGGATAGCTTATACCTGTTCACGCAGCAATGTCCGATTACCTAACCTGGCCAATCCAATTCGACTATTTGCCGCCTGCCAGCCGCCGGCGCTATCACCAATGACCAAATAGCACTAGTATGAAAGGGAAACAAACGTTTACCGAAAAGGAAGCTCAAAAAATTCGCGCACTTATCGAGCAGAAGCAGACCGCTGACCGGGCTAGACAAAAACGCCTCCGCCACGACATTCGCAAATTAGGTTTTTACATTACTGACTTCAGTAACAAAAAAAAGTATACCGTCGAGGACTTTGAGCGTTATGCGACCATCATTAACTGATCCCAACCGGCGCTTTTCTCCTTTTTTGGCCATTTCACCCTCTTTTATGGCCCTCAAACAGCCTTCCTTCACCGGATTGTTTACTTTTGGTTCGATGCAGCCGCGGCATAAGAAATGCTTTTGAACGAATAAATCTCATTTATTTATGTGCCTTGATATTTCCTATTACTCCGCCCTGTCGTTAATCGATGATTACTTCCCGGATCTGATCCATGACGGAGAGATTGACTTTTCGCCCGATCGAGGGGTCCACTTCATGGCTATGGGCCACAACCGTTATCCGGTTGTTATCCAGCAAGATGACAGGTATCATCGAAAACATTTCGAGTGGGGCATTATCGCCGAGTATATGAATACGCCGGAAAAGATCAAAGTCATGCGAAAATCGATGGTGAATGCGCGCAGTGAAAAGATTCTAGGCGACCGCCGATCCTACTGGAACCGTATTCGGGCCACCCGGTGCCTCATTCCAGTAACCGGATTCTTTGAGCACCGGGCTGTGGAAGGCTGGAAGAACAAAATCCCATATTATATCCAACAAAAAGACCGACCGCTATTCTGCCTGCCGGGGCTGTACCATTACAACACTTTAGTACCGTCTGATCCCGAAACCGGCGAAGTGCGTGGGACGTTTGCCCTGATTACGCGAGCGGCGAATACATTGATGCGCCAGATTCATAATAGTGGTGACAACGCTTTTCGGATGCCGCTGCTCTTACCGAAAGACTTAGAGATGGAGTGGCTACGACCAGATTTGACCGATAACGACCTAGAGGCCCTCCTTAATTTCGAGATCCCGTCTGCGGACCTGGCAGTCCATCCGGTTTTCAGTATCAGAGGCCAAAAACCGCGTCCCGATAACATGCCTAAGATTGCCCCCTTTGACTATCCCAATCTTCCGTGTTTAGCTGACATTTGATCAATACATCTATGAAAAGCAGTCGATTATTTTTTTCGTCGCGAGTCCTGATTCCGAATACGCTAAGATTTCTGGTTCCGACCGGAATGGATCGAGGATTCCGAACCGATATTTTTTTCTATGTTATGCGGCCGCTTGCAATCCATTTTTTTCGCAAAAAAGTGCCCTCCTATACTCCGTTAGCGGAAAATTTAGTAAATTATGGGGTAAACCATTAAACAAAGTATTATCCTTGACGTGCCATGCTGGACCAAACTGGTAATCAACTCACCGGAAGACAGGAATTTGAGGACTTTGATATCGCGCTTTTCAGAGAGGGAGATCGCATTCCTTTTAAATTTGTCTTCGATTTGTTAAAGCGCAGCGTATTTAAATATGCCGTCTCGGTGTTGCAATCACAGGAGGATGCAGAAGATCTGGTCAGCCAGGCATTTTATGATCTTTTCCATGCTCGGCACCAAATGCACTCTTTACATGAAATTATCCTTTGGCTGTGGGAAACCACCAAATCCTCTACAAACCTCTTACTAGCTCATCGGAATCCGTCAGCCGGTCAGTCCAAAATGGATCAAAGCAAAAAACCGACATTACCTAACCTGGCAGACTGGCTAACAGAAGCATCCAAAGGGCATAAGCTGAACTGACACTAGACATTCACTCCACTTTTCTGTCAATTATATCAGTTTATTATCTCCTACAATCAATCCGATTTCTTTGCCCAATTTCCGCATTTCATTATTGGTAGTCAAAACTTTAACTTCTCCCTGTCTTTTATCCCACCGACATTCTCGACAAATTTTCAAGAACACACAATGGCGTAGTACCGTCACAGCTTCAATCAACCTCTGATGTGACAGCCTTTTCTCCCCCCATATTTGTATGATTCTCTATTACAGCAACAGACCTAACGATGTTTTTGCTCAATTCCGGCATTTTGCCTTGTGGCTGGAAACTTTACCATCCTCGATTCATACTCTGGAAGATATTCAATAGAGCAAGAAAGCAAAGAGGATACATCTTATTGGTCAGTCATACAAATACCAGCAACATGCACATCCACACTTTGGAAAAAACGCTCGGCGCCACCCTTCTCTTGACAGGACTGGCCCTTCGCTATTGGATAGGCTACCGGCGCTTTAATCGGCGAAATTTCGCCGGCATCGAAGTTTTTACATCCTTTTCGAAAAAAACGATTATTCTATTTTTTGAGCGGATTGCCAGAAGTTTAGCCGGGCTCTTGATTCTATCCGGAATACTCTTCATTGTTTCGTGTTGGCTCTAGCCATCCAATCGCGCTTCCCAATAGTTTTACTTTCCGCCGATCTGGAGGAGGGAAGTTGAATTTTGCCCCAAACAGCCATTTTCAAGATTCTTATTATTTTTTAAAATTTCCTTCACAGATCAAATGAACCTCTGATACAAGGGCATTTTTCACTCCGATATTTGAAAAACAAATTGCCACAATGACCCGAATCATTCCCTTGTACCCAAATAAACCGATAAAGCCGTCACCTTCATCGATTCCTTCAAGCGACTTGATTCGCTTAAAAGAGATCCTCTATAGAGATTTCACAGCGGTTCTGGCCAAATCCCTCCAGGAAATAATAGGGCCAACCCCAAAAAAATGGCTATCGCCGAAAGAGGTCTGCCACAAACTAAATATCTCCCGCCGCGCGCTGCAGCGCCTACGGGAAGAAGACGGCTTACCGTATGCTGTCATAGGCGGAGAGGTCTATTTTGATCCACGTGACATTGAAAAGGAATTAAGGCGCAGAAAACGAACCATGTCTTTAAAACCGCGACTACGCTAAAATCATTAACCTAAAATCAAAATTATGTCCAGCGCACTTATGTTCAATCACCACATGTCCCCAAAACTGGAAGATGTAAAAAATTATTTCTCGACCCGTGGCGTGGGGGAGAAAGAAGCCGAAGACTTCTTTCACGTCTATGAGTATAGACAATGGAAAAGTAAAAAAGGAGATTTAATTGTAAACTGGAAGACAATCGCCTACAGATGGATTGTGTCAGTTTGGAAAGCCGATACAGTTATTCCGGAAAAACAACTTGCATAAGAATAATTGCGCACGCACCCGTCTCATTTTCAATTTTAATTCAATTCCTCATGTATTGTGTCTGTAAATTTTCCGGAACCTGGTCAGTGTATGACGGCACCACCAAGAAAAGCAAGCTATTGGAAGAAACCGAAGTCGGCATCATTCGCGGGCTATTTGCAGCAGCGTTACGGGAAGACGCCATTTTGGATTCAATTATGGTCACACCCGTATCCGCCGGCAAACTCCAGCCGCTCTCAAAACCGGCTCTACCAGGTGGCCCAGTGACCTTTTATGTTTGCAAGTTTTCCAGCACCTGGACACTGTATGACACCGCTACCAAGAATGATCGCCCCCTGACGGCCAAAGAGATCAGTATGCTTTTGTCGGCCTTTGCCGGTGCCATCGATCAAAACGCCATTCTATTAGCATTATTGATTACGCCCATTTCACCCAATAAACTGCAGCAATTGACAACCCGGCAGTCTTCCGTGTCTGCCAAGAAAATGAACCATCTCCCTGGAAAGGTGGCGAACGCTGCTTAAAAAACAAACTGACATGGACGAGATAATCATTGGTAACAGATCTGACATGCAAGTCGAACTCAGACAACGAGGGTTTGAAAATGTGGACGAAATGATCAACACAGGCCAAGCACTATACACCACCGAGCATTCACGTCCTTCAGGGCTTTATGTTACCCAACTAGATCCTGCCGCCGCCGCCACGGATGCCAGCTTCGGGTTTACTTTTAATAAAACAGGTCATAAAGATTCCTGGATACTTCATCATGCAAATTACTCCGTAAGCGTGAACTCCGGCCGTATGCCCAACGGCCTCCTAAAAGTTTCCCGTAATTGGAACGCTTATGACGACCAGATTCCTCATAAAGAGTATATGCGTTGGGTAGGTACCAAAGCAGCCAAAATTGAAGCAGCCAAAGAATCCTTCTTATTAAACTCGACCCAAGCGAATGTAATTCCTGAAGATGCCGGCCACTCGCTTCCGATTACCCTAGATCTTGCTAATGAATTAAAGCGCCTCGGATTTGAAGAAACCAATCAATTGTCCAAGACTGCAATTTTTAAAGATAATCTCACTTTTTTAAGTACCCAAGAAAAAGCTACATCAATTCAACCTCCGGGCTTGCAAACCATAAATTTCTTTTTTGCAATTGTTTATCGTGAGTATGAGATCCCCCCTCATGTAGAATATATCCATGCTTCAATACCCGGTGACAATCGCTCCAATGATAAGGTAATGTTTGAAAAGGCATATTGGCGCAATGAAGGTGAATTGCCCGCAAAAGCGGAAATCGTTCGAGAACTCTTACGAACACTCCGACTAGAGGAAAATCGCCTGACACGAGCCTCGGATGTTAACAGGCTTATTCAAAACAAAAACCACAGTAAAGGCATGCGGATTTAAAATGCTCAATAATCTAATAATTAACTATGTCTTACATCCAGCAATATATTTCCAATTATGTTGACGAAGCCGAAGATATACAACCTTTGCTTCAGCAAATAAGAGATTTGGGGTTTGATCCGTCAAAAGAAAAACCAACAGTGCTTTCGTTGATCCAGACAACGGAAGGATTTGACTTATATGATGAACTATATCAGCATTTACAAATAAAAGCAATTTTTCATCACAGCTCCGCTTTTCTCTCTATTACGTTTCGGTCTATCCGAGAAGAGCAAGAGACTGTTTTTAAATTAAACGATATAACGGTCAGGCTATATGCAATGGAGAACGAAACCCCAAAAGAAGTAACGGAGAAATCATTTGGTAAGACACCTGGTTTCCCGCTGAAAGAGCAAATGATCAAGGAAACCATCGACAGGGCGGAAAATCTTTCCAGAGCAAAAAATACCAGCAGTCAGTTAAGGAGTCCTCCCCTCCATATGGGCGGGTCACTTCGCAGGAATCGGCAGGGAAAACAGTAATATCTATTTCATCCACCGCAGCCCTATTGAACCACTATGCGCACAGGAAACTAAGAAATAAATAGCCCTACGACCGGACATAGACAATTCAAAAAAACACCTTCCTATAACATCGGTAGGCGCCCGTAAGGGTGCAGCAATCCTTCAGCTAAAGGGTTGAGGGTGCCTTGTATTGCACCCAGCAAGATGTACTGTTGTAACTATTTTCAGGTTTTACGGTGGCACCGGTGTCAGGAAAGAACCCTCAAATTATTCGCGCGCTTTTATGCCCAATAGAAAAGTATCGCCAGAAAAAGGATTAAAGCATGCCGTTCTTACCCGGTTGAATGATGCCAAATATGCCGAGCTAAAGGCACTGTTAAATGCCAACCCTCAGAATGACATGAGTACTCTTTTACGAGACATTATATATAGAAAACCCATTCAGGTCTTTACCAGGGATAAAACCCTCGACAATACCATGGAGGAGCTTTCCCGGTTGCGGGCGGAGATTCGGGCAATCGGTGTCAATATCAACCAGATCACCAGACTGTTTAACACCTACCCTGAACCGCGTAAAAAGGCGCTTTATGCTGCCATGGCTTTTCGAGAACACCAGGCATTGGAACCGCTCATCAAGGAACTATTATCCATTATTTCAAACCTCGCAAAAAGATGGTTGCCAGAATAAGTATAGGAAGATCCATCGGAAAGGCAATAAGCTACAACGAACGTAAGGTCGGCAAAGGCGATGCTGCCCTGCTCTTTGCAGCTGGCTTCCCCTGTGACGGAGAGATACTGGGATTCACGCAAAAACTGAAGCGGTTTCAAATCCTGAATGAATTGAAGCCGAAAGTAAAAACTAATACCCTGCACATATCCCTGAATTTTCCTCCCGAGGAAATACTTACGGACGATCGAATGAAAGAGATCGCGCAAGAATATATGGAGCGAATTGGGTTTGGAGAACAACCTTACCTGGTATACCGACATGAAGATGCCAAGCATCCTCATATCCACATCGTTACCAATACCATTAAGGACAATGGGCGACCTATTCCGCTACATAACCTTGCCAAAGTAAAATCGGAGTATGCCCGCAAATCCATCGAAGAAGATTTCGGATTGATTGCAGCAGCCAGTAGAAAGAAACAGCCGTTTCGGCAGCCCACCGCAACCGACCTGCTACCGATAGCTTACGGCCAGGAAGAGGTAAAAGAGGCCATCACTAAAACGCTGAGCAGGGTCATCCCCGTCTATAAATTCACCAGCCTAGAAGAGTTGAACGTTATCCTTCGGCCATTAAACATCATCGCCGACCGGGGCCATATCAATAGCCGGATGTATCAGCAGGGAGGACTCGTCTACAGCCTGATTGATGACCAAGGTAACCGGATTGGCCGGTCCATAAAAGCCAGTACTATCTACGGTCCGCCTGCACCTATTATCAAAACTCTGGAAAAGAAGTTCGCCGCCAATATGGTCAAAAAGCTGGCGACGAAGCCACAGGTCCAAAACACAATACGGGACATCCTTTCCGGCACACCAACAGCCGACCAATTTGCCGAAAAATTGCGTCGAAGAGGCATTCGCTTGCATTTTGATCATGACCGTCTGGGGGCCATCAAGAGTCTCTATTTCATCGACCAGGTAAGAAAAGCCACGTACACACATTCGGAGCTCGGCTTAGACATCAATCAGCTGCAACAATTAAAAGGAACCAATACCCAGCTCAACGATCCGTTAAAAAAGGGCCTTCCAACAGCAAGCCCATCAAAAAAGGAGAAAACCGACAATGCGCCCATTTTCGAGTTCGGAACGCATTCTACTTTCTTGTTAATGCAGTCGCTTTTTGCCGGATCGCAAAATTCAGGCGGGCCAGGAGAGCCAATTCCCCGGAAGAAGAAAAAGAAAAAAAGGCCTCCCCTCTAACACCTATTGCTATCACATTCCTTCACCTAACATTTCAAACATGCAGAACGGAGAAAACCAACAGGCACTTCATAAAAACTTAGAGTTCCTACGCTTTTTTAGCATCGCTATCCTACTGGTGCATTACTACTGCGCTTGTTACCCAGCCATGGTTACCTGGGGATTGGTTAATTCAACGGCCACTGACCTGATATTTAAATTATCCCGGGGTTTAATATTTTTATCTGGAATCACCCTCCCCAAAGTCTCCGTCCTCCTGTTATTAGGTATCTCTCAAATGGGCGAACGCGGCAAAAAAGACACAGACCTTCTCTTACGCCCAATCCTAGTGTGGATCGGTGCAGGTCTGGTGATCTTCTTTCTATCGTTTTATCTATTGGACCTGTCTGCACAGCCCACCACCATAGCCATTAGTTATATGACGGCTACCTCCGTAGGCTACCTCTTCATTATGTTCGGCGGCGCCCGTCTGTCACGGCTGATCCAGGTGAAACTGGGGAAAGACCCCTTTAACCTACTGGAGGAAACATTTCCCCAGGAAGAACGTTTGCTGGAAAATGAATACTCCGTCAATCTCCCCGCGCAGTATAACCTGAAGGGCAAGATCCGCAAAAGCTGGATAAACGTTATCAACCCCTTCCGAGCACTTTTAGTACTAGGGACCCCCGGAGGTGATCGGGTCATTTTTAAGTAAATGACCCGATCACCTCCAAAATTTCGAAGCGGCAAAAGCTGGTTCGTGATTCGCCACGTGATCACCCAGCATATAAAAAAAGGTTTCACCTGCTATATATACGATTTCAAGTTTCCCGACCTCACCCTGATCGCCTATAACACTGCCCTTCAGAACATGGATAAATATCCGGTGCCGCCCAAACTGTATGTGATCAACTTTGATGATCTTTCCCGGTCACATCGTTGCAACCTGCTATCCCCGCATACTATGCACGATCTGACCGACGCCACGGAATCGAGCCGGACCATCATGTTGGCATTAAATAAGCAGTGGTTGACAAAACAAGGGGAATTTTTTACGGAGTCACCAATTAACTTCGTCACCAGTATTTTCTGGTTCTTAAAAAAATATCAAAACGGGAAATATTGTACGCTACCCCATGCCATCGAGCTTTGCCAGGTCGAATACGAAAAATTATTCCCGGTACTTTCGTTGGAGCCAGATATTGAGGCCTTGATCAATCCGTTTTTGTCAGCGCTGGTCAGGGGAGCCGGTGAAATGCTGGAAGGGCAGATCGCCAGCGCCAAGATTGGTTTAGCCCGACTGGTCTCGCCAGCCCTTTATTACATTCTTAGTGGTGACGACTTCACGCTAGACATCAATGAACCCGATGCCCCAAAGATAGTTTGCGTCGGTAACAATCCCAGCAAGACACAAGTCTATGGCGCCGTCCTTTCACTCTGCACGGAAAGAATGCTGAAGTTAGTTAACCGAAAGGGGAAACTCAAGTCCAGCCTCATCTTCGACGAATACCCCACCCTGGTAGCCGACCTCACAGTTCACGTCGCAACGGCGAGGGGTAACCGCTCTAGTACCACAATTGGGATCCAGGATTTCAGTCAAGTAAAGAAGGAATATGGCCGCGATCAAGCAGAGGTATTAATGAATATTGCCGGCAATATTATCTCCGGGCAAGTATTGGGTGAAACCTCTAAACAATTGAGTGAACGACTCGGAAAGATTATGCAGGAAAGAGAATCATTGTCGATCAACAGCAGCGATACGTCTGTCAGCAAATCCACCCATCTCGAAAGCGCCCTTCAGCCCGCCAGGATCTCCAATCTCAGCAGCGGCGAATTTGTGGGTGCGGTCGCCGACAACCCGCAACAGAAAATTCCCTTAAAAACCTTTCACTGCGAAATCCTCAACGATTTTGAAGCCCTCAAAAAAGAAGAGGCATCCTACCAGCAACTGCCCATTTTTCGAAATGTAACGAATGACATGGTGCAAGCAAATTTTTTCCAGATCAAACGGGACATCAGGCAATTAATTGAAACAGAAATGGCAAAGATTGAAGCCCACCCGCAGGTAAAAAATATGCAAACCAAAAAAACGGCCGCCAAAGGTGCTGCATAAAACATCCAAACTTTTTTTATTAACTAAAATTAAGATTATGACACACGAAATGGAGACAACCATCGATTTCATGAACAACTCCGCAAAGGCAGCTGGCATGGGTGCCAGTTACCTTCCCATCATTGAGAAAGGAATCAAGGACGGGGAGCGGGAAATCCTCTTACCTCCTGCCTGGAAAGAATACCCTAAAGAAAAAGCCGTTATGCTCTGGGAGCCGAAAGTATCCGAACAGGAAAAATATCCCGGAAGGTATAATTTTGGCTTCCTCGCCACTCTGGCCGTGGAAAATAAAGAACCTATTAAACAGTATTTTTCCATTTTTAAACTGACCGGCGCTAACTTGGAACAATCCAAAGCGCTCCTAGAAGGCCGGTCGGTAGTTATTTCAGACTGGGATAATAAAAATGGTAAGCGGAAAGACATCATTGCCTCCCTTGACCTGAACAAAACGCCTAAAGAGGGAGAGAATTATCCGGTAAATCGCATTCCACTGGCAGATCTGCGCGTAGGAACCCTCTATAGTAAAGAAGACGTCGTAGCGCCACAGGACAAAAAAGACCTGCAACTCAAACAATTGCAGGATGGTGAGAAGATTGACGTAACCCTTCGCAAATACGTTAACAAGGTTGCCGAATACTATGACGCCTCGCTACAATTAAACATTCGGCACGATGAAAAAGGTATTCGCCTTGAAATGACCGTAAGAGACGACCAAGGGAAGATCCTACGCCAGCCTTCCATTGAACCCAAGCAGGCTACGACGCAAACCTTGGGCATGGTGGTCGGCATGGACACAGAGAAGGCTGTTCCCGAAAACGTTTTGAAATTGATGAAACTGAACAAAGGAGCGGAAGGTGATGGAACCAAGCGAACTATCCCGCCAGCAAAGAAAACTCCGACCCGCGCATAAAGTACCTTCTAAACAGGAGTTCCGGCTATTACTCCGGATCTCCTGCTTTTTCAAAGCCGTACAAAGCCATGTTTGACGGCAAATAATGCCAGTTCAACACGGCTGTCCACCCTAAGTTTGCCAAACAGGGACTCCCGGTAGCCGTCCACAGTCCGCGGGCTTACCTGCATTTCCAAAGCGATGGCTCGGTACGTCTTACTGGAACAAGCCAGTCGTAAAAACTTCATCTCTACCTCCGTCAGAGTTCTCCCGTTAACCATCGGCGTCTTTGAATCCATGTTTTTCAGCAGGTAGATGAAGTTGCTTCCGTTATAGTAGTATCCTTCTTGCATGATCGTCTTGATCGCTCCCTTTAATTCTGTGGCGGAAATGTCCGATTTCTTGATGAAACCCCGGACACCCATCCGTATTAATCTGATCAATGCCACGTCCGAGTCAAGGCTGGTAAGGACAACCACCCGAATTTTCTCCGGATAGTGCTGACTCAGCCACTCGGCGGTTTCGAATCCGTCCATGATGGGCATACTCAAGTCCAAAAATACGAGATCGGGCAAACTATTCGCCGCTAATTTTTCGATAAATTCCTTTCCATTGAGTGCTTCCAGTATAACCTGACAGTTTTCAAAACTATTAATATACGGATAGAGCAGTGTCTTCAGGAGTTTTTCGTCGTCTACCAACGCAATCTTGATCATAACTATACATTTGAGTTGACTTTCTGCCGTATGGACAACCGCACCTCCGTCCCTCCTTCTGCCACATTTTCAATATCAATTGTCGCATCTATCAGCGCCGCCCTAGTTTTCATGTTTCTGAGTCCACCCGCCTTAGACGGAGCAGTAGTATCAAATCCCTTCCCATTGTCTCTGATATGCAACGACACCAATTCCGGCGTACAAATCATTACCACCTCTACCTGTGTGGCATCTGCGTGTCGAATAATATTATTAATTGACTCCTGAAGAATACGAAACGTAATGATTTCCACTTCTTCGTCCAGCAGATTATAATTTCCCACCAACTCGTAATGTACCTCAAATCGTTTTAGTTTCCTCAATTGCTCCATCATTCCCTCGATGGCCGCAGTAAGCCCATCTGCCTTGATCACCTCTAACCCCAATCCTTTAGACAAATTTCGTAAATCGAAAATAACCTTGCTAAGTAGATCCTCAACATGTTTGGTTCGTTCAGCGCTCGGAAGATTAGAATTATTAAAAGCCCTGGCTATGGAAATAGCGGAACCGATAGAATCATGCAGCTCGCGCGAAAGGTGATCAAAAGTTTGTTCCTGCACCTCCAGTCGGCTTTTAAGTAATTCCTTTTCATATCTATCGCCCATCTGCTGCATGACCAACAGATCGGCCATTCGCTTCTTATTATAAAACATTAGCGAAAAGACAACAAGCGAAACACAGAGTATAACTAAAATAAGCGTCACCACAAAAGCGATTAGGAGTTCTTTTTGCTGCATAACATCGCGACTATAAATAAAGATGAACTGATTATTTGTGCAAAATTATTAGTTGTATACATCGCATCTCCCAATTCTGTATGTTTATTAGCATAAGCCAAGATGGAAAAACTCATCGTCGGCACCAACATCACAAAATAAAACAGGATACCAGCAACCATCCAAAAGGATGGCACCACAGAAATTTTGAAGATCAGCCGACTATTGGCCATTTGTCGAAAATATTGCAACGAGGCCCCCACAAACAGAAAACACTCGCAATAGATTGCCATTGTCATCCCCAGCATCAACGATATAGGATTAATCCCTCGAACAAACAAAAAGTAAAAAGCAGGAAAAAGGCTCATTACACAAAACAAAGACATATAATATTTCGCTCTTTTACTCTCAAAAATGCTACAAAAAAAATACGTAAAATAGAATAATTCAAATATAGTAAACCAGAATTCAAATAAATATAGCTGTGCAGGGAACACTATGTAGGTGACGGTCGGAATAAAGTTCATGATGCAATACAGCGGTAAACTTCTCATGTAAGAAGGGGTGTACTTCCGAAAACAAAACATAAAAGAACACACCAGCAGAATTGCTTCCGTAACATCATTCATCCGGATGGATAGCATAAAAAAAAAGGTCTTATGATGTTGCATACCCAGACAGACTAGTTAAGTCGTAATGTATCGCATTTTAAGCTCCTGCCCCCGTGAAAAACACCCCCCAACCCGAGAAAAATACCCGCCACCGCCGGGAAAAATAACGCCAGGTCCCGTTGAATATCTCCTGATCACTCATCCGGAAGCAAATAAATTTGGTAGATGACAATATGCAACGCATTCACCAGCCACCCGCCTTTCTTTTCCATGTACCAGCAAGGTCATCCTTGGTTAACGGAAGACATTCTGCCGCTACAAAGCAGGATGGCCCTCCCCGGTACCGCTCCGCCGGGAGCCTTTAGTGAGCGTGAAAAGCTACACCATCCACCTTAGTTTGTTCCCCCTGGGTACATATGAGCGAAAAAATATATCTGTATTGCAAACCTCCCTAATTTATCACAAAAAACCACAAACCTCATCCTTATGGAAGAATTTATTGCCTTTCTGAATGATATCTCTCCGATGTCAGACCACCTCCTTCATTATCTACCGACTATTATGATGCTGCATCGTTATCCAAAAAATGCATTTATCGCAAAAGAATCGCCTATAAGAAATCGCCTATACTTCGTTGTAAAAGGTCTCGTGCGCTACTACTACGTTTACCGTGGACAGGAAATCTCAAAATGGTTCTTCACAGATAATGACGTAATCGCCTTCAATGAATATTGCCAAAAAAAGCAACCTGCCGACGAGCAGTTAATCGCGTATCGTCCTACCATCATTCTATCAGTGTCCTTATCCACCTTAGAGGTCTCGTATTCCAGATTCCCAGAACTCGAACATTACGGTCGAGTCATTGCGGAAAGATATGGGGCTTTATGGTTGTGCATTTTGGATGGAATAAGGTTAAAGACAGCACAAGAGCGAGCCACCTTCCTAAAAGAAGAATTTCCGAATCTCGCCAATATGATCCCTATCCGTCACTTAGCCGCCTGCATTGACCTAAATCCCTATACGCTGATTAAAGCCCGGTCCAAACGATCACGCTATACAAAATAGTGGTAAATACCACCAATTACGTCACCGCATCTGTCTTATTTTTGAATCTCCCCTACTATAACCAACCCACTATTAACCGTATGAATTAGAAAATATATTTTTTTTGAAACGTAATTTCAAAAGCTACTCTTATGGATGTCGCATCGAATGAAATGCAAAATACCTGGAAACTACTACAGCACCAGCTAGAGGATGAACTGGAATCCGTCGATAAAGATGAAAGCAATGTCCGTACGATGGCAAGACGAGCCATGGAGATTGCCTCAAAATATTTAGTGGACCTTTCGGCTTCCATATTAGGTTATATGTTTGAATCCGGGGAAGAGGTATATTACTTCAAAGTCGTCAAACCGTACTTCGCGGGCCGTCTACTGTACTATACCAAACTGCTGAAAATAGAATCGGAAAGACCCCCCGCTGGCCCAGCTGGTATCGAAGCCTATTATACTCAACAATTGCAGGCTTTATCCACGGTGTATCGCGACCATCAATTTATCCACGAGTATTTGCAAAGCGGACAAACTTATTTGGATGAAAAATTATTTTTCAGACCGGAAGGAAATTCCCTAATTGCGATCAATGGCTTTCACCCACCGGTGGACGGTTCTTTCCGGATAAGCTACGATCATGTCGTAGCCACCTTACTGGCCAATGAATTCTTAAAACAATATTTGCTCAAATATTTGTCTCAACTGGACCTCCCCGGACATGAGGCAGGAAATCTGCCGAAAATCACCTGGACCGCACCGAAAGTCCATTTCGTAGAGTTCGCCTATGGCCTGTATGCCTCTAAAGTATTCAACAACGGCAAAGCTAAGCTCAAAGACATCATTGAATGTCTGGAAATTGCCATGAATATTAAGAGTGGCAACCATTCCCGGCAACTACAAGAAATTCTGTACCGGCAAAGCGGTTACACGGTCTTCCATGACTTCGTGAAAAATAATTACGTACTTTATCTTAACCGAATCGAAGATAAACACACTGGATAATACGTTCTGACCTCTTCAACGCCCGGCGCACGATACGCCGGGCTTTTTTTTGCCTGTCATTTATAGTTTACAGCCCTTCTTTAATAAAACAATCATCCAGCCGACCCTTTCCTTCTTGCTGCCAAAGAGAATTCAGAAATTATTTTTAAAATTTCGATCATAGACCAAATGAACCTCTGATACACCGCCTATTTCAAACCCCATATTTGTATGGTAAGATTCACGTATCACTCACACCTAAAAAGACAAAAAATGTTGTATCACACTTCCCCCACCTACTTACTTTTATTTGGCGTCGGCGCAATTCTCGTCTATTGTCTGATTAAGGCCATCGGCAACGGCAGCAAACTTTTTCCATTCTTTAGCAAGTTAGCCTCCCCTTCTCCCCTACCCATAACCGGCAACGCCAACGTTGAAACAAAACGTTGGTCCGCGGAAGACCTATTGCCGACACTCCTTGACAAACCCGCGGACCATCCCAGCGAACAGGCCGGACTTTTCGAAGCCCCGGAAGAGGATGGAATCAATTTCGAACTCTTCGAAGAAGAAAGTGGCACCACACTGCTCAAAGAAGCAGAACAGGTGGTAGAACAAATCCAGGATGTCGTCAATAACCTCCAACCAGGACCGGCCGTCGCGGACGAAGCCCTTTCCAAAATCTCTTCCATCGTAAGTGAATACCGCCTTTTTCTTGATACCGAATATTTCGATGCCATCAACACCTTCATTGTCGTAACCATCCAACGCGACTGCGGTGTCACCGTATCCGAAGAGGATGTCCAATCGCTTTGGCGTCAACAGGCCGCCTAGTTCAGCCGCTGACTTTCTCATCACCCAATAACCAGTTGCCCGGCAATCGATAAAACGCACCCTTCATTCGGGTGACGAGCGACTCAAAAAAAATCCCGCTTCGGGAGCTGGGAAAGCCATGCCCAAATTTTCCCGCCACCTCAAAATTCTCAAATAAAATGAAACTGAAAATTAAAACCCCCGCATCCCTCCACCGTATCCGCGGCCTCGTGAAACCATTCTCCACCCTACTCGTCCTCGCTGTAACCGCACATGCTCAGGGGCAGGGGGACGGCAAAGCGGGAATTACGCAAGCCACACAGCTTATCACCGGTTATTTTAGCGTCGGTATCACCTTGATGTATATTATCGGCGGAGTCGTTGGCATCGTTGGAGCAATAAAAGTGTACAACGCATGGTCACACGGCGACCAACAAACGAATAAATTGGCAGCAAGCTGGTTTGGGGCATGTATCTTCTTAGTAGTTGTTGCTGCCTGTTTACGGTCATTCTTTGGCATTACCGCATAAACCCCAGCAATGCAACAGCAACATCCAAGGCAAATTATCGATGGAACAGCGTTTATCGTTGACCTGCGAAACCGCGAATTGCGTCAATCATCTCAACCGTCTAACATCATCCCATTCGATCGTCTAATCCCACACTCGAACCACCTTGGGATATTTCATGATCGGGTTACCAAAAATGCCTTCGATGCTTCCACGCCCATTCCTGCAACACCCGACAGGATCGTATATCTAAAACTGCCCTCGTACAAGCAGATGGATCCTGTCGGTTTTCAGGAATGTACTTCCACCCTGAAGCAGCTACCTGAAAAAAACCAGCGATATAAATCACTAACGGCGCTTCCCATATTGCCGATACACGATACGCTTTTCTATGTTCACCTGACAGGTCTGAGGTTCATTCAGGTTAGTAATCCTTCCAACGCCATATCCTTTAACGACGTCCAGGACAATAACAATCACTGTCTGGTATTGTACGATACGGCCACTAAAAATGCCTTTAAAGGCACGTGGGGCGATTTCACCTCGTCCCCCACCGTAAGACCTATCCGTTTACCTGCTCGGGACCAATTGGATCACCGAACCTACTTACTACTGGAACGCCGCAGCCATATCCTGGACACAGCCGTCGAAAAGTCAGCGGATCTGCTACGTAAGATTCAGAAAAAAACAACCACTCGTCCTCGTAAAACAAATAATCAAAATGGCAACGGTATATGACATCAATAAAGGAGTCAATCGCTCCATCGAATTCAAAGGCGTGAAAGCCCAATACATCATATACCTCGCCGTAGGGCTGGTCGGGCTGTTGTTGCTGTTTGCCATCCTCTACATCTGCGGCTTGAAACTCTACTACTGTCTGGCCATTATCGCCGCCGCAGGTGTCTCCCTGGTAATAACTATTCAACGGTTCAGTCGCAATTACGGTGAGCACGGCCTGACAAAAAAGGCAGCACGAAGGAAACTACCGCCCGCCCTCCGGGGATCATCCAGAAACTTTTTCATTCAACTCAACAACCCAACCGATGCGCAAAAATAAATGGCTTCAGGATGTAATGCCCATCTACCGGGTAGAACAGAATGCTATCCTCAGTCGCCGGGGAGACGTTACCGTCGCCTATCAAGTCACTCTCCCAGAAATTTTCACCCTCGGGCTGAATGATTATGAAGCTCTTCATCAGGCATGGCTAAAAGCCATTCGCTTGCTGCCCGTTCATACCATCTTGCATAAGCAGGATTACTTTTTGGAAAGCCGCTACAAAGCGGACTTCTCAAAAGAAAATCAAACTTTTTTGGCCCGCAGCAGCGAACGATTCTTCAACGAACGCCCCTACCTCGACCATACCGCCTATATCTATCTCACCCAAAAACCCGCCGACAAGCGCCCGGTTACCGCTCTGTATAGTTCGCTGACACGGCCATCGCAGGAACCTCTCCAGACACTTGACCCAAAGACCAAAACCCAGTTCCTTGACAAATGTGGACAGTTTGCCCAGGTCCTACAAAATGCCGGCTACATCCAACTTCGGCGTCTGACCGACGAAGAACTGGCAAGTACCCCCGAACACCCTGGTCTGCTGGAGCGCTACTGCTACCTCCTCCATCCACAAGAGATCCCGGTGATCAGGGATATCACCCTGACGCCGGGTCTCCAGGTGGGGGACCAACACTGTCAAATTTTTAGCCTCGCTGACACGGAAGAGTTGCCTTCGATCTGCGGCCCGCGCATCAATTATGACAAGTATTCTACCGATAAAAGCAAATTCTCCATTGGCTTTGCTGCCCCACTAGGTCAAATGCTATCCTGCAATCACATCTATAATCAGTATATCCTGGTCGAGGATGCCCCCGTCACCATAAAGAAGATGGAAGCAAAACGCCTGCGTCTGCAGAGTCTGTCAGCCTATTCACGCGAAAATGCCCTCAGCAAGGAGGCCATCAATAACTTCCTCAATGAGGCCATCAGCCTACAGCGGCTCCCCGTCAAGGCCCATTTCAACCTGCTGGTCTGGTCGGACGACCCGGCAAAAGCTGCTGACCTCCGCAACAATGTGTCCGCCGCGCTTTCGCAAATTGACGCCCGGGCCAAACAGGAAACAACCTGTGCAGCTCATCTCTTCTGGGCCGGCATGCCCGGCAACGCCTCCGACCTGCCCATTCACGAAACGTTCGACACTTTTGCTGAGCAAGCAACTTGCTTCTTTAATCAAGAATCTAATTACCGTAGCAGTATCTCCCCCGTAGGCGTTCGCTTCGCAGATCGACTGCATGGATTTCCGGTACATGTGGACATTTCAGATTTGCCCGTCAAAATGGGCATTTGTACCAACCGAAATAAATTCATTCTAGGCCCCAGTGGCTCCGGAAAATCCTTCTTTACCAATTTGCTTGTCCGCACTTACGTGGAGCAACAAAGCCACGTTCTCATTGTAGATGTCGGACACAGTTACAAAGGGACCTGCGATCTGCTGGGAGGGTATTACTTCACCTATACGGAACAAAACCCCGTTAAATTCAACCCCTTCTTTCTGGGTGACGACACCCTTGATACTGAAAAAAAAGAATCGATTAAAACGCTGTTGCTAAGCCTTTGGAAACAGGAAGACGAAAACTTTAGCCGAAGCGAATATGTCTCCCTTTCAAACGCACTACAAACCTATTATGAGCATCTGGCCAAGCATCCTGAAACATTTCCTTGTTTCAATACCTTCTATGATTTTTTGCGAGACACCTTCCTGCCAAATCTACGAAAACAAGGCATCAAAGAAAAAGACTTCGACATTGACAATTTCCTGTATGTCTTGAAGCCCTATTACCATGGTGGCGAGTACGACTATCTATTAAATGCCACGGAAAACCTGGACCTATTGCACCAGCCCCTGATCGTATTTGAGCTGGATAACATCGCCAATAATGCCACCCTCTTCGGATGCGTCACCATTATTTTGATGCAAGTCTTCATTGACAAGATGCGTAAGCTGAAGGGCATTCGAAAGGTCATCCTCATAGAAGAGGCCTGGAAAGCACTCATGCGCAATGGAATGAGCGAATACATCAAATACCTATTTAAGACTGTTCGAAAATTTTATGGGGAGGCGATTGTCGTTACCCAGGACGTCGAAGACATTATCTCCAGTCCCATTGTTAAACAGGCTATCATTAATAATTCGGATTGTAAGATCCTATTGGATCAATCCAAGCACGTCAATAAGTTCGATGGAATCCAGGAGTTACTGGGCCTTACTGAAAAAGAAAAAGCACTTGTCCTCTCCATTAATCGCGCCAACGATCCAAAACTAAAATACAAAGAAGTATTCATTTCTCTCGGCGGCCAGCACAGCAAGGTGTATCGCACAGAGGTCAGCGTGGAGGAATATCTGGCCTACACCACAGAAGAAAAAGAGAAAATGCACGTCCAGGCATTTGCCACCAAATATGGCAGCCTCCGTCGCGGTATCGCGATGCTCGCCCAGGAAATGCAAAATAAAGCCGCATAAACAATTCACCACTAAATAACACTAATATGAGAATGTTACCCATCATCGTCGCCAGCCTTTTATTTGTCGCAGTTGGTTGCAGCAGTAGCAGTGCCAAGCTCAACACCCCCTCGCCCGGCCTCCCTGCCCCCGGCAAACTGTATTTCCCGCCAGACAATCCCTTTATTCCGGGAAAATACACCACTGCGGAGGAAGGAAAATTTTACACCGTCTGGGATACCATCATCATTGCCCGGATATCGCATCAACAAAACAAGTTTCGGGTATCCCGGACAACCGCCTTCCAAAAAAACACCACGGATACTGACCAGACCATAGAACAGGAACACACGGAATGGTTCGGTCTCTATGATGACGTCAGCCAGGCATTAAGCGGCATCAACAGAAACATCGATCTGCGATGTCTACCTGCGCGGCAACAGATCAGCTTACTGGGCATTGTATACAACCGCGTCGAATAATTAATTACCCCTTTTTTCACTTTCGTCAATTCTATTTTATGAACCGGATATGCCGCCTGCTACTCATCGTCATCGTACTGGCTATTTCTCCCACGATAAAAAGTCAAGCCCAAATTTTTGACGCCATTCAGGCAGCACTCATCGCCGCCATTAAAGCGGCCGATATCGTCGTGCAAAAAGCACAGAACGCCACCATCGATCTGCAAAATGCCCAAAAGGCGGTCGAAAATGAACTATCCCAGCTTAATCTCGGAGAAATCGGAAACTGGGAGCAAAAAACCAAAGACCTCTACGGGGAATATTTCGATGAATTGAAAAAAGTAAAAACGGCCATCTCTTATTTCAAGGAAATTACCGGCATCATCAATCAACAAAGCCAATTGGTGAGCGAATATAAGCAGGCTTTCAATGTCATCCAGAAAGACAATCATTTCACCAGCGCAGAAATCAGCTACATCTACAGCGTATATACCGGCATCATTGTGCAGAGCGTCAAAAGCTTGGATCAGATCATTTTGGTCTTGACGGACTTTTCTCTACAAATGACCGATGCTGCCCGGCTGAAAATAATCAAGCAATCTTCCACCGACATAGAACGCATGACCAGCGATCTGAGAAACTTCAACAACAAGACCGCTCAGACCAGCTTACAGCGCTCCAAAGACCAGCAGGAGCGTCAAGCCATCATGCAGCTCTATGGAATCGTCAATTAAATATTTCTACCATGAAAGACAATTCAAAAGCCCTTTCTAGTTCCCTGCTCGGAAAAAAAATAGTAACCAATACCAAATTGATCAAAGGACTTAACTGGCATACTCTTTTTGAGCGAATCTTGGAGGAGATAAAAAAAGACCTTTTCATAAAGAACTATACCGAAAAGATGATCGGCTCTACCACCGAAAATGGCTACTTCCTCCAAGAGCTTCGCGCTGCGTTTGGCCAGGCCGTCTATGACCACCTTTGGGAACCGCAAGTGGCCAAATTTGATCTTTCTATGACTGGCTACTTTGCTGTTCGCGACGACAAGGCAGGTGCCTCACCAAAATCCAGCGTCTCAAAAGACAAAGTCTGTTTCGAGTTTAGCTTTGCATATGACCCTCTTTATCCCCGTCCTACCCTAAAAATAACGGGACTAAAGGCCACCCTCAATGATGAGTGGGAAATGGTTTATCCCGTCGTTCATAACGCCTCCCGTGAGTTGCTCGCAGCAGGAAAAGTACACGTAGAACTCGATCGGCAGCGAACACAACAGTTAGTCCAGGCTGCTTACCAGGCCAACCTACCCAAAAAAAGTAAACGACGTAAGGAATAGTCTTCCATGGTTGCAACCACCTTTCAAATTCATTAACAACTTCTAATCATGAGCCAGATCGACCGACTTGTACATATGCAACGATTAACACTGTTGCGCAATGGGTATACCGGCACCGAACGGTTACTCCAACAGTTGTATAAGCATATCAAAGATTGGGATGCCCAAGCAACGGGAATAAAGCGGAAAAATTTGCCGGACAATGAACGCCCTTTTTATGCGGCATTGAGTTTCCAACCAAAAGGAGGCCAATTGCCCGTAGTGTGGGACTTTGGATACGAATATAAGCCTGACCAAAACTTGTTATCGCTCATATCTGTTCAAGCATCCGTATTTGATGTGTCTATACGCATTACCAATAAACAGATTGACCCATTTGAGCTACCTCCTAAAAAAGAATTACTGCAAAACCTTCGGCAAACACTCGTGATCACCAACCAAAAACATTGGCATCAGTACAAACAAACGCACCCTCTATCAGACATCGGCCCATCCCGAGCAAGGCATCACCGGTAGAAGGCAGGACAAAAAAACGCAACCCCCATCACTAGTAAAGGATCAATCGTATGCGAGACTATGTTATGGATCTTTCGCGGACACTCGATCTGTTGGAACAAAACGGATTTACGCCAAAAGGATTGAACCTTCCTTGGAAGGCCGACGCGATTGCAGCCGGCATCAAAAGGCAATTCGCCAAACTAAAGGCCTCCACCTTAACTGACAATCCCCTAAATGTGCTGGTGGTCGAAGTACCGGGTCGTTTTGATCACGGACTGGACCGGGTGGACTTTGCCCTAACCTTCTATTACAATGCTCAGGCAGAAGCGTTGAAACTTCGATCCGTGAGGGCCACGATGGACGGCGAATACAAAAGACTCTACATCGTAAACAATCCGGAAAAAATGATCAAATCGCTGGAGATGTACAAGCAGCTCAATGACTTGCGCGGAATCGACGCCCTTAATGTCTATATGCAGATCAATGCCATTCGTTCCATGACTAAATCTAAAACAAACCACCTATGAAAAAACGCATCCACTGCTGGCTGTTCTTATGCCTGCTGTCCTGCAGCCTTCCCCATCCTGTCAAATCCCAGGGCCTGATCGAAACTATGACGACACAAATTGCCAAATTGGAATTGTATCTGCAAGAGACGAAACAAGGCTATGACCTGGTTCAAAAGGGACTGTCAACTATCGGGGATATAAAGAACGGCGACTTCAATATCCATTCTTTATTCTTCGGCTCGCTGAAAACGGTCAACCCTGCCATTAAGAAATGGAGTAAGGTAGCTGACATCCTCACCACGGAAGCCCAGATCATGACTGGCTGCAGTAAGTCGATTAAACAATTTTCGATCGCCAACGCCTTTTCCACTGCTACTGTCACCTATCTCACAGCCGTATTCAGTAACCTCGAAAATCTGACCGGAAAGGACATGGATGAACTGACAGGCTTACTCACCGACGACAAATGGCAAATGGACGATGAAGAAAGAATGCATCGCATCGACCTATTGTACAAAAGTGTAACAGATAAGTACCATTTCCTGACGTCCTTTTCCACGCAAGTCGCTGCCATGGCACAAGACATGGCCCACCAGAAAACCAATTTCCAACACCTCAAAGCCTTGAATCAACCATGAAACGCTTATTGATCTCGCTAGCTGTCTGTTTCTCGCTGTTTACCATTCCCTCCATAGCCAAGGCCCAGGTGGAAGAGCTGGAACAATTGGCGCTGGATGTCGAAAAGCTGGCCCAAATGAAAAGTATCCTTACAGAAATGTACAAAGGGTATCAAATTCTTACCGGTGGGTACAACACCATCAAGAGTCTGGCAGAAGGAAATTTCAATCTCCATTCTACCTACCTAACCGGGCTATTAGAAGTCAGTCCTGCCGTCAAGAATTATGTCCGCGTCGCCGATATTATTTCCGCGCAGGCAACGCTGTTATCGGAATACAAGGCTGCATTAAACAGTTGGAAAAGCACCGGTTCTTTCTCTGCCAGCGAGCTGAATTATTTCTCGCAGGTATACTCCAATCTGGTGAGCCGTTCTTTGGACAATCTCGATGAACTGGTAATGGTACTCACCAGCAACCAATTACGGGCGAACGACGCGGAGCGGTTAGCGGCCATAGACCACATTTACAACGACATGCAGGACAAATTGGCCTTCCTGCGTGCCTTCAACGGCAAAACAGGCGCCTTGGCCGCCCAGCGCCAGCATGACCAACAACAAAACCATCTTCTCCAAAGCCTCTACGGGCATTAACTATCCTTTCATGAAACGCACGAGTCTTTTTGTTACCACGCTGGTGGGTGGCCTGCTATTGCCGACCCTCGCCCATGCCCAAACCAACCAAGGCGTAGCCAATTTGCATGACGTCCTCCAAAAGGTGTACGATAAAATGTCACCTATGTGCGAAAACTTACTCCAGCTCAGCCAGGCCATCGGCGCCATCGGTGTTACCTTTTTTATTGGGTTTCGGGTTTGGAAACACATCGCCCGGGCCGAGGCCATCGATTTCTTCCCTCTCTTTCGGCCTTTTGTTATGATCCTGCTGATCGGCATATTCCCGCTGGTCCTTGATTTTATCAACGCCGTCTTGAAACCTTCCGTTACGGCTACGGCCGCTATGGTGCAACACTCCAACGATGCCGTTAATGCCTTATTGATCGCTGAAGCCGCCCAGGTAGGCGTCGACACCAGCAGCGTCGTGCTGTCCGAAACGCAAGGGTTCAAAGAGGATTGGGACAAATACTCCCAACCGACCAGCACCAATACCGACGGCGGCGGGGGGGTCTGGTCAGCCATCGGCAGCGGCTTTAAATTCATAGCCGGTGGCTTTATGAACGCCTTCAAATTCATTTTCCGCCTGTTGATGTCCGTGCTATTAGAGGTCCTGTACTTTGCGGCCTCGCTATGCATTGATACGCTACGGACCTTTCACATGATCGTGCTCGCCGTCTTGGGTCCATTGGCTCTTGCCTTCTCCTGCTACGATGGATTCCAACAGTCCTTAACACACTGGCTCGGCCGCTACATAAATATTTATCTGTGGTTGCCAGTCGCCAACCTGCTCGGAGCCATCTTAGGTAACATTCAGGCCGAGATGCTGAAAATGGACTTAACGAATCTACAAAATGGCACGGCCGGATTTTTTTCCCCTACCGATCTCGCCTATCTGATATTCCTGGTGATCGGCATCATTGGCTATACCACCGTCCCCGGATTAGCGAACTACATCGTGCATGTTCACGGCCCCAACCCGCTGATGGACAAGGTCGGCAGGTTGGCGGGTGCGGCAGTCAGCGCCGCAGTAGGCGGCGGAGCAGGCGGAGCGGCAGGTGCGGCCGGGTCCGGTGCTTCCAGCGCTGGCGCCGCAGGAGCATCCGCCTCAGCAGGACCGGGTGCGCAATACATGTCGGGTGCTACATCCAGTGCTCCCAACCAATACAACCGCGACAAGATCGGCGGATAAACAACCATTCTTCACCGTAAATCGTATTCCATGTTTCAACAATTCAGAAACATCGACACCGCCTTCAAATTTGTTAGGGGCTTCGCTGTCATCTTCCTTCTCTGTACCACGGCTACCAGTTTGTTTATCATTTATCGCTATACCGGCGCCCTGCAAAAAGGACAGAACCGCATCTATGTACTCTTCAACGGCAAATTGATGCAGGCAGATGCCATCGAACGCCAGGACAGCCTCGCCGTCGAAGTTCGCGACCACGTTAAAATGTTCCATTTTTATTTCTACAGTCTGCAACCCTTTGATGATGTCAATAGCCGACACCTCAACGCCGCGCTGAATCTGTCGGATAGCAGCGCCTATCAGGAATATAAAAACTTGCAGGAGCGCGGGTACTACTCCCAAATTATATCCGCCAATATCAGTCAGGACGTACTCGATTACGACAGTATTCAAGTAGACATCAGCCAAAGACCTTATCACTTCCGCTACTACGGAAAATTGCGCATGTCGCGCTCCACGTCCATTCTCACCCGATCGATCATCACCGAAGGATACATCCGCGACCTGGGAAAAATGGGCATCAGCGATAAAAACCCGCACGGCCTCCTGATCGAACACTTTAAAGTCGACGACAACCGCGATCTCTCACTGGAAAAACGTTAACCATGCCGCTCTTCTTCAAAAAACGCCGATCTCCCCATCCTACTCCCGTAGACAACGAGATCAATCAACTGATTCAGTCCGGCTTACGAAAACTGGGCAGGCATTTAGCTGCCGCCTTAAGCCGAAAAGAACAGAGCATGTCCGTACGAAGCAAAAAAATCGTTGTCGCCTTGTTCACATTGGCCATGACGGCCCTTTCCATGACTTTTTTCTATCGGGGGCTGTTTGTCTGGAGCAGCCGGCCGCCTTCTTACTTCTCTAAGCCGGAAATGAGCATTCCCGTTATTCCGCATCTACCCGACTCCTTGTTGATCAACCAGCAAAAACGCACAACCCCGCCGACTCCCCATCTATCACCGATTCCCGATTCACTCATTCCATAACACTCCTCTCATGCAATCCACTACACTTCCATCCAAAAAGAAACGCCTGCTGATCTTAGCAGGTATCTTTGTCCTGCCGGCCGTCGCGATCATCGTGGCCTTGGTCAGTGTCCTCCATCCTAAAAAGAAAGCCCTGCCTGCGCCACCCACCGGCTCCGCTTTTAATGCCGCGCTGCCGCAACCCAATCTTCCCAAACACGAGCTGAACAAACTGGAACTGTACATGCAGGCTCAGGAAGATTCTGTCAAACAAAACGCCGAGCGCGCCAAAGATCCTTACGCCAAGCTATCGTTAACGGATTCAACCAGGAACACCCGGTCGTCCCTGCCCAATACGCCACACGCCCCAACCGCAGGGGTCGTCACGTCTCCCTTTGCCGACGACAACGATAAAAAAGTCAATGACCGCATGCAGAAACTGTATGGTCTTATTGGCAATACGCCACCCCCGGAAAAAAGTAAATTCTCCTCGACCCCTTCTACCGAATATGGTCCGGCAACGGCATCCCCTCAAGTAGAACGGCTGCAACGACTGATGCAGGAATACCAGAAGCGCGACACAGAAACCAACCCGCAGCTCACCCAGGTCAAACAAATATTGGATCAGATCAAAGATATTCAGCATCCGACTACGGCGGCGACGGGTATCCTCCCGTCAGGACCCGATCGAACATTACCTGTCAGCGCTACTCCGCCGGCACTAAAAGAGACCTCGGATTCTCTTAACCAGGAAAATGAACAGAACGGATTTTTCGGGCTGTCGGACGCTGTCGATACCTCCTCGTCAACCTACGTGCCCGCCATAGAAGCCGTCATACATGGTGACCAAACCGTTCAAAGTGGCTCTATCGTTAAACTACGGCTGGTGCAGCCCATGTATGTCGCCGGTGTTAAGATTCCTGCCAACGCTTTTATCTATGGCCCGGCCGCCATATCCGGAGAGCGCGTAACGATCCAACTCACCAACGCTATATACGATGGCCATATCTATCCCATCGCTATGCAGGTATACGACGGTGGAGATGGCTTAGATGGCCTGTATGTCCCCGGCATGATCACCCGAGATGTGGTCAAGCAGAATATGTCGCAAGGTGTCAGCGGCATCAATATCGGCTCGCTCGATCCCTCCCTCAGCGCCCAAGCTGCTTCCGCCGCCATCGAAACGGCCCGCAACCTAATGAGTCGAAAAATTGCCATTATCAAAGCCACCCTGAAATCGGGTCATCTCGCCATTCTGAAATCAACTTCCGGTACCCACTAATCAATTTTTCATCCAACACAATTACTTCATCATGAAACGCCTTTTGTATTTATCCATCGCACTCACCTGCATCACATCCTCCAACCTGTCAGCCCAAGGAATCCCCCCGCTGCCGCAGCCAGGTATTGTTCCCCATTATCATGTTCAGGCCGCGTTCAACTCTACCACTGTCCTTATTTTTCCCGCTATCGTCAAGTCTCCGGCAGACCGCGGAACACGCGACGTGCTGGCTCAAAAACAGACGGGAGTAGACAACGTCCTTAAATTAAAAGCCGCCCGAAGAAATTTCGCGGTGACCAACCTGCATGTATTTACCAGCGACGGAAAAATCTATGCGTTCGATGTCTCCTATACGGATTCCCTGGCGCAAACCTATGACTTTACCAACCTGTCGGTACCAGTTACCAGTCTTCCGCCATCACCGGTTGCCATTATTCCCGATGAGCCCCTTAATGCCGACCAGATGAAACAATTCGTCACCACGCTGAATGCCGCCCACGGGAGACACCAAGGCCCATCCAACCACGCTGCCGGCATGAGCATCCGACTAGAAAAAGTAGCGCTGGGCGGACCCCTGCTCTTTTTTCGCTATCGCCTCGCCAATCATTCCAACCTGGAGTATCCCCTTGACTTTTTACACATGTACATCAGGGATCGGCAAAAGGCTAAGCGAACTTCCGTTCAGGATAAAGCCGTCCTCCCCCTTTACGAGGATTCCGCGACGATTATCTCCGGAGATTCCGCCATCACCCACATCGTGGCCGTCCCTACGTTCACCCTCGCCGATGGCAAGGAACTGATAGTAGAAGTCTATGAAAAGAACGGAGGTCGCTCCCTCCTGCTGCGTGTACGAAATAAGACCCTCTTACGGGCCAAGAAACTATAAACTATATCGCCATGAGGCAAGCCAACCAAGCACCGGGTCTCAGTACGAACCGCATTATGGATATTGTGCTACTCTATGCTCAACTAGAAACCGAACACCGGGTAAGCAATCCGACCTCCCGAAAGGACAGCCCGGATGCCCTGGCCACGCGGGCCAACCAGTATGAGAACATCCTTTCCGGTTACCGTAAAATGAAGGGTCTTACCCGACAGGAGAAAAACACCCGCAGCTTTGTACGGTACGACTTACTGCGTACCAAAGCGAAGATGAATCCGACTGTCGCCAATCGAGTTCTCTACAGTCAGCCAGTCCAATCCGTTCTCAATTTTCTAAAAGGAACGTACGAGAACCGGGCCATCCACGATAAAGTGCTGGCCGGCTATGAGAAGAAAACCACCCTTGATACAAACGTGGTCAGTATCCTTCAACAAATGAAGGCGGCTGGTTTTAAAGACCACGTAGCAGGACTTTTAAGACAATTATTGGCGTACAACAATGTACCGGCGGTTACCCTCCCCTATACGGATTCGCAAAAACCAGATGTCCGATATGAACTCCATTTAAAAAAAATCCCCGGAACCAATGTTTTTTCCTTTGACCAATACCAGGTCGCTGTTCGTGCCGATAGCCCCTCCGGCCGGAAGAAAGAAACCTTCATGCCCAAATTGACGGTTCCCATGACGAACGGCATCTCGTTGAATGCACAAGAAGCAAGGCAGCTGGCCAAGGACCACGCCATTGAAAAGATTAGTGGCGGCGTCCCCGTCTGGCTGGTCAGAGACCCGACTAGCCGGTCGGGAATCAAGGAAGTTTCTTTCGATCTCCAAACCGCTTTAAAGGCCTGGCCGATTAAGGAAATGCTACCCGAACGCCACAGTCCGGCCATACTCAAAGCGCTCTCTACTGGACGGGAACAGGATATCACACTCATTTCCCAGGACGGTCTGCATCATCCATTGAAGGTAAGCGTCGGCCCTTCTCCCAATGGGAATTCCGTACAGTTGTATTTTCGCACTCCTGAAGGTTCCTTGGTGGACGGCCTCAATATCCAAACCGGGCATACCCCGCAGGACAATGTCATTAAATTGATCCAATCCGTTGCGCCGCAACAAGTTCAAAAATCCAATCTACTTCAACGGCTATTTTGGGGGCGATAATCATTCATCTTAAACAATATCTAATTATATTATATGAACACTTTTGATAATGAAGTAGAACGGCTGGGTGAAAAAGGTTACCTGGCAGAAAATTTTAAGACTGGTAGCCAGTTGGGATATTGGCTAAAGGATTTCAAAGATCGGTTTATCCTCAGCCAGCAGCAGGCCAAACTCGACGGGCAAGCCAAAAATTTTCAGATGGAAACGTTTGGAAAGTTTAACGAGGGATTGGAACTGGTCTTTTTTACGCTTCGATACCGGTATGATCCGGACCAGGATTCCTTGACTTTAAAATCCCTGTATGCCCGCTTAGGCAAACATTCGAAAACCTACGTCGTGACGAACGACAATCTAAAGTTTGCCTCCGAAGTGCATGAAACGCTCACCAGACCTGTCGTGCTGGATAAATACGCGCCCTTATACAACCAGTTACAGCGCGATTTCGAACGGGACCGAAACCCCGACAACGATTACCCGGGAGATCAACCGGAGTATCCAGCAAAAAATCACCCGGAAAAGTTATCAGAAACCCCAGATCCTGCACCCCTTTCCATAGGCAACTTACCAGCAGCCTTGAAACGCTTTCTGCGCAAGTGACAATTCGGGACGCAGTGCGTCCCGAATTGGTTTTACCTCACAAACAATTGTTTATCATGCAGTTAACCACCACCTTCGTAGATGACATCGCCAATATCTGGAAAAGTGCCCGAACCCGGGCCTATACCCTTGTCAACAAGGCCATGATCGATGCACACTGGCAAATCGGCTACCGGATCGTCCAGGAAGAGCAAAACGGGAAAACAAAAGCAGATTACGGAACATATCTGTTGAAGGAATTGGCCAGCACCCTGACCAAGCAACTGGATAAACAGCTGGATGAACGGGAATTACGCAAAATGCGTCAATTTTACCTCTGTTTTCCCGACCCAACGCGGCTTCGTCCAGAACTGACCTGGAGCCACTTCCGGCTACTACTTCGTGTAGAAGACCAGCATGCCCGCGCCTTCTACCAGGACGAAGCAGCCAGTCAGGGATGGAGTACCCGGCAACTGGAGCGCAACATTCAGTCACTCTATTATATGCGCATCCTGACCACCAAAAGTCGGCAAACCCCGGTGGTTCCTGCGCTGCCTCCCGCTGGCTTGTCTGCCAAAGACCTCTTAAAAGACCCCTACGTACTGGAATTTCTTTCCCTGGAAATGCCCGCCAGTTTTTCTGAAAGCGATCTGGAAGGCGCGATTCTTAGTAAACTACAATGGTTCTTATTAGAAATGGGTCAAGGCTTCGCCTTCGTGGGCCGACAATATCAAGTCAAAACGGACACCAAACAGTTCTTCATCGATCTGGTATTTTACAATTACATTTTGAAATGTTTCGTTCTCGCGGAAATAAAATTGGGTGCGCTAACGCATCGGGACATTGGACAAATGGATATGTACGTACGGCTATTCGAAGATCTAAAGAAAATACCCGGTGACAATCCCACCATTGGCATTATCCTTTGCAGTGAAAAAGATGAAACCCTCGTCAAATATTCCGTCTTGGAAGGCAGTGAACAATTGTTCGCTTCCCGCTATCGTATGGTCTTGCCATCCGAGGAGGAATTATCTGGTCAGATCGAAGAGAGCAAAGAATTGTTTAGCCGGCAGGCTTCCTAAATAGCCTATACCAGCCAGGTGTTTCGGTCAACGGAAAAAGTTACTAAGTCAACGACATTTGTTACAACACCCTTTTTCACCCATTTCCACCTTTTTATATACCCCGCCCTTTAAAGCAAGCCTCAACTACCTGCGGGACGGTTAGCGCCATCGAGGGAAGGAACCACCTACTATTTCTGTTTTTTCTAGGTACTGGTAGAAGTCGATCTGCAGCGGTTGTACCCGCTTTTTTCAACCGTACAAAGCTTAATCGCTACGGCTACTAAAGATTATTAGCTGTCGCCAAACCGAATACTATTGGCTGGTCCATTCCTTTTTTTACGGTCATTTGCTGGGTGTAGGTACCACCGTCAAAATCAACCGATACTTCGTATTTTCCCGGAGCCAAAAGTATCGATTTATAATCGCTCCAATTGTACATGAAGGTGATAACGTGTTTAGGAGACGCCACAGGAGATATTTTCACCGTTAAGTTTCGAGCGATCGGATAGCCGGCTGTGTCTGCAAAATGAATCCAGCATTCCACAAGGGTATTGGGAATAAATTTACCGAACGGATTTTCATTTCCGGCCAAGGGAACATTCTTTTGTTGAATTTTCTCATTTAACTGCTGCTTTTGGACGAGCTGGTCTTGCGTCGGTCTTTTGATCGAGTCAAGCGCCTCTTTTTCTTTCTTTAATCTTGTATATTCCTGAAATTCAATTCGGAGCGTGTCATAATACCTTTGCCACGACTTTTTGAGCTCACCGCTGGGTGCGACTATGGAAAGATATCTTGTTAATTCAAATCTCGATTGTAGACCGTCAGCCTTCCTCACGTCGTCCACATATTTTCCGAAATATTCCAATTCCTTCAGCTCTAACTCCCGTTCTTTGAAAAGATCAGAGACAATTAAGGTCACTGTTGCGATGGCAACCGTTACGATGGCGTATTTGAATAGTTCTATCATTTTGTCCAACTTCAGATCGGGATAGCCTTTTTTTATAAAGCGAAAAGCCAAAAGCATCGTAATGATCGTAATAGATATGAATACCCCATAGAGAATGAAGGATGTATTACCAATATTCGAAAACATATTGCATCGGGTTTGATGGGAAAATACTTCATAAAAGAGATAGTACCTATAGTGAAAACACCCTTTTTATTGTCGTCCTTTCCTATTTGATGAATGTAACAGAATAGTTCCGCCAGTTTTTGATATTGACTTCGAATAACTTATTGACAAACTCAACCCTCTCAGTTTCTTCTAGATTAAATGAAACGCGGGTGAATTTAATGTCTACTTTTATCCAAAAACAATGAAAACACCAAGGTTTCCAACCACCCACCCTAAACGAATTCCTGGACCAAGAAAAGTTCGGATGCTTTTAAGGTTAGCTTTTCCGGTCATTCTTGGAGTTTTTCTCCAATCTTGCCAAAGCGACGAATGCAGCAGAAACTTTGTAAAAAAGTACAACACTAACGGGCGTGATTTATATCAATCAGACAGTATACTTATAAATCTTAACGATAATAACAAAGATTCACTTACCGTCTACGCGTTTAAAAATATTAATAGCGAATTCAAATTGGTCTTCTCCTCTTCCTCGACTATTCACATTTTTCACCAGCAAATGGCGATACATTGCTTGTAATAAACTACGGATCGGTAGCCAAGGATACATTGAAAAGTAAACTTTCAAATGGTGACAAAAAGCCCGGAGGTAAATTTAAAGATACAGAAACCTTTCTCATAAAACATTCATTAGCCGCCGATATTCTTGCCAATAAAAAAAACAATCAAATCAATTTTGTCCTGGGTTCTTACAAGTTCGTTCTTAGCGAAGAAATAACTTGCACTTTAAGACAGATGTTACATTCTAATTTATAGAAAAGGAACTTCTCAGTCTAAATTTATTTATCTCTTTCATTGAATTTAGGCCATCGATTATATCCAATTTTTGGATCGTTAGAATTGAAATCCTTTATTAATCTCACCTCCATTTCGTTCACTTCCCTATCGGTTGCCGTATCCGATTGCCAAAGCACTTCTCTTGTTATAGAGAAAATCCTTCGTTGTTCCGGAGTGAAGTCAGCGGAAATAAGATCATGGCTCGCACTTCCAAAATAATTTATTGAATTGGTAAGATCCTTGCCGATGTAAATTTTACCATTAGGATATGTGATTTTATAAACAATTTTCATAACTACTTCAATTATTGTCTTCCAATAATTGGATTTAGTTTATTCCGAAAAGCATTTTCCAGAACAGGCATTATCCAGTCATAGTTGTCAACCTCTATTTTTATAGCGCTGAGCCTAAATCTACTAGTCTTCAAATGATCCCGACTCTTAAGTTTTAAAGCATATGTTGGTTGGTCTAATTCTAAAAAAATATGCTCACGGAATCGCTTAGAAATATTCTTTGATTTTCCGATGTATAGCGGGATCCAATTGGTCAATTCTGAGTGTTTGCCAATTCTATACTTTTTCGGATTAGGCACAAACTTCCTTTTATACTTGTCATTCGTCCAGTCAGTTTTAAATTCATTTACCCATGAATCAAAGGAAGAATGTCTGTTACAATTTTTTATCTCAATAAAATAAACTCCGGAATATTGAACCATCTCCCAAGGAATCTCACTTAAACTTTCGTCGGTCAATTCGAATTCGAAAGCTACGGAGAATTGCAAACTCTCAACTGCGTCTCTTACGCGACTGATTTGGTCACTTAATTCTTGGTCAATTTGTTTTAATAATACCATTGTGAAGTGTGTATAACCTCCAAACATACACAATTTCACGAATAAGTGTACGGCAGATTGAAACAACTTCCAAAGGGTCTGAAATCTCAATCCATCGGTTACCTATTTTCACCCTCCTGTTTTACAAAAGTTAAGGGAGGTAAATATCAAACACTCTGCGCACCATAAGTGGACGCAAAGCCTTCTGCCAATACGAAATTATACCTTGTATAGTTTCGTATATTTAAGCACTAAACAATTTATATGGAACGCCAAGAAGCGGAAAATAAAGACATAGACAATTTCCTTGAAGTTCTGTCCCAAGGATTTCAGCAGGCGGAAGCAGAAACAATCTTGTTTGAAGCGAACTTTTCTGGAAAGAGACATCCTGAGACAATTATAACTCTGGGGACTACAATTTCCTTATTGTACAAGGCCTCCTGCTGTTACTGGAAATGTAATGGAGGAGATCATCTGCTAGAAAGATTGATCGCAAAAACTGTAAATCAAGCGATAAGTTCATTCAAACTATACAGAGGTTGCTTTTATGATGAATCGTTAATGATCACAAGAGGAATTGGTGAGATTGCCAATTTACTTCATTTATTTTATTTTTTCCCTGAAAAGAAAGAGCAGTGGAAAACCCAAAACGACAGTGAGAGATTTAGAAACTTTAATCCATCGGCAGTAAGATCTATCCTTGAAAAAACAAAACAATTTGTCCCAATCGATAAGAAAAGATATGGGAAGCTATGCGAAGTTGGCACGCATCCCGCTCCTGCTGAAGTTCCTGGTCATTATACGGGAACAGGAGTACCCATCTTAGGGATGATTGTTCAGCCGGTAGGAGCATATGTATGTATTTCCGAATTATCCTACGCTGTTGGCCTTGTCGCTGTGACCGCTCCAAAGCTTTTAGCTATCGAAGAACCTGTGTCAACAGAAATGAAAGATGTAGGAATTTCATTGATAAGAAATCTCGGAAGCTTTCATATTCTAAATTATCATGAAGGGTTGGAACAGGCGAAAAAGAATACGGATAATAATAAGGCAGGGCAAGCATAACATGCCAAATTTCAATCATACGAGCAGACGGCCCCATTAACCTACCGATAAAAATTAGATTTTTAATAATCTACTTCGTACGTCATTCCAATCCGGGGCAAATAGGCGGCTTAGGCGTTTCCGACAATCTATATATCTTGATCGTCATAGCTCTTATAACACACTACGATACTTCTATCATAATATTCCCCCCGATATCCCAATAATTTTAACAGGATGACCTCCACATAGACGATTCCTAAGTTTAGCACCGCTAAAAATGCTGCCGGAGGAACTTTTTTTAATTTCTGTCGTTTCTTTTCCTGCCCACGAACGAGCGCATTTCGGATCTCAACCAGCTTTTCAGGTCCATCTACCCCCGGTCTGTCCAGCAGTATAGCTGAAAGATGGGCAGGGATTTCCTTATCGATCTTTAGCGTTGATAACAGAAGTCTAATTTTGTCCGCAGCGGGTAACGGTTTAAACTTATTGAAACTTAAAATCTTTCTATCTTCCACGATCACCCGGTTACATAACAGCTCTAAGGCAGACTGAATGATCATGATCGACCCTTCGACACTACCCCCCTTTCCATTGGCCTCCATATACCAATGAATCGCAGTGGTTAGCCAGTCATTCTCACCCTCTTTCAATAGCAATCCAGAAAACGACTTCCATAAGTCGCTTACCTCTTGCCGGAGTACCTGTGGTCGCCAAGAAAACCCGGATTTATATGCATCAATCCGCCCGGAGAAATTTTTCGTCCAAACCGCGCTACCACCAGTCAGCCCGGTTAAAAACAAAGGCGCTGTTCTGCGACCATTAAGAAAAGAAAAATAGAATCCAAGGACACGGGCGACTGCTTTACCCTCCTCGAAAGATATCTTTCCCTCCTTCTTCTGAATGCTTCCGGTACAGGTTAGTATATATCCACCCTCCTGACTAATCTGTTCATCCCGCTTGTCAAATTCTGCTACCTGGTCGATGTGAATTAGATATTGATCATCTTCCAAGGTCAACCGGGCTTTCGATACGCCCGTTCCACGTTTTATGGCACTGCCTATGAATTTCCCCATATTTGGAACATCAAATCGGATGGTATCCACCGGAATCGTCGCATCGCCCCTGCCAAAGCCACTAGGCAATTGCCCCTTTAAAGACACCTTCTCTGAGACGTTGGACATGTTAATACCGCTAAAATATCCTTTGCCCACCACCACTCCCTGAAGCAGGACCTGAAACGGAGTGTTGTTGGTATAATCTTCCATTAAATGCTGTTGGCGATTGGTGACGCCAGAGACGCGAATGCCGACGGTAGGTATCCAATGAAAGTCAATAGTACCTTGGCTGTCATACCTATTATTCCCAATAGCCAATGTAAAGGGACCTGAATATAATTCTAGCTCTTCATTGGGGCGCACCATGTCCCTTAGCGGCGTCAATCTTTCTGGAATACCGGCTAATAATTCTTCGACAAAATCTGTTGACGTATCACTCATACTTTAGTTATTATTGATTAACAGCGGACAGCTAAGGCTGCCTGATGGCCCTTTTGGTTTTCAGACCGGCCCATGTCCGTTACCGGAATAAAGATACAATACCTAGTACGCAGCCTACTTGCGTAGTTACAGTAAATCTTACATCCTTTCTGATGCCCCATGGACGAAATCAAGATAAGCTATTATTTATCAATCGTTTATCGTTCTAATTTTCTCGCCCGACTTCTCCATCCGTCTCTCAATCCCGCCAATTTTGTCATCTCGTCCCTGCACGCCGAATGTCAGCTTTGTTCTACTGGTTTCTGCTGGTTTCCTTCCATTTTTCGAAGAAGCTTTTTTGGGGGAGTGTTTTTTTTGGGGGGCGGGCGGCTGAACCTTGATGGGGCTTCGGTGGCGACGCTCCGTTCATCGGGAGTGGTACTATGGGGCGAAGAGGGTTTCCCGGGTGTTTGAGCCGATGGCGATCTTGGCATATGGGCAGGCCCCTCGCCGGCGCCATGAAGATCCATAAAGATCCATAAACATCCATCACCGTGATTGCTGATGACCTGGTTAACAAGATGAGTTGAACTTTTAAAAAATAACATTTTTCAGCTGGGATTGATTGAGCGTCTCTCCTGGAGCTGAGGAGATGTAGATTCGAAAATATTATTTATTGAGAGCTACGTTATCCTGCTCATCCTGGATGTCCGGATTGCGCCTGCGAGATCCTCTGGAGATGTCGCTGAAAAATTGAAAAAAATCATTTTATAGACTATTTCATCGGGGAGGATTCGTCAGTCATGTTAACGAAGATTCCCGGCGACGCCTTCCTACCAGGTCAAGAAAATTATATTTTAATCCAACTCACTCCACGCTGCCGGCAATGTAGATCCAGGCAGGCTCGCATCGAATGATATCTTAGACATCACGCACAGCCAAACTGCTCCTCTACCAGGTAGTATTTATACCTGTTGAAAAAAATCATTTTTCAATCATCACTCCCCCCGTCGATCAGCCCCTCATCGAAACGATGATGGCCAGCGATACGCTCTTACCCGATCAAAAAAATCATTTTTTAATACTCCTCAAGCTACCGCGGTGCAGGCGGCTAATCAATAATCAATTTTTTAAAAACCAGATTGACAATAAGGGTCGAAAAAGCGGCACAAGATACCGCGCCCGCTTCAAATCGAGGGGCACATAATGGTTGGGTGCCAATCCTCATCGGCGTCTCCTGCCGGGGCTTTGGGGGTGGCTTGATCGGGGGCGAGCGCTCCCTCCTTCGTCGGGAGGCGCTCCGGCCCCCGATCAAGCTGGGCTTTGGGTTCCCACAGCATTTTGCGCCCCCGAAGTGAAGGCTGGGCGCGGGGGTGGGTGCCTTGCTTTTTCGCCTCTTCTTATTGTCAATCCGGTTTCCGGGATGGGGCGACCTGGAGACTGGGATAAAAATAATAAAATAAAAAGTAACGACAACAGACACGACATGCACAACACCCCGGTTCAGACATCTCATTCACCTCAACCACGTCAACAATTATTTATTCATCCAAACTTCATTTAACATGAAACCAAGCGTATTATTTGATTACCTGAAATTCGCCGTAGGTAATAATTATCCTGTCCTGGTCACCGGCAAACCCGGGGGGGCTAAAACGGACACCGTCGAAGCGGCTGTAAAAGACATCAAAGCGGATCTGATTACATCTCATCCCGTCGTAAGCGATCCGACAGACTACAAAGGGCTGCCTTTCCCCAACAAAGACGCCACCGCGGCGGATTTTCTCCCGTACGGAGATCTATCCAGACTCGTGAAAGCAAAAAAGAAGACCGTATTCTTCCTCGACGACCTTGGCCAGGCGCCAATCAGCGTGCAGGCAGCCGTCATGCAATTATTACTGGCCAGAAAAATCAATGGGCACGTTATCGGTAACCAGGTGACGTTTTTGGCGGCGACGAACCGTCGTCAGGACAAAGCCGGCGTGGCAGGCATCCTGGAACCCGTCAAATCCCGCTTCAAAGCCATCATCGAAATGGAGGTCGATCACAATGACTGGGTAAAGTGGGCGATCCAGCACAACATGCCAGATGAACTGATCGCCTTTATCCGGTGGAGGCCGAATTTTATCGAAGATGATATCACGCCCTCCAAAAACATCGAGAATTCGCCCAGTCCTCGTACGATCGCCCATGCCGGGATGCAACAAGCTAATGGTCTGCCTCTGGCGCTCTACCGGGAAGTCTTTTCCGGAGCAGCGGGTCCGGCGTTCGGCGTGGAGTACTGCGCCTTTTTAGAATCCTGTAAGCAACTACCAAGCCTGGACGATATCATCAAGAATCCCGAGCACATCCCGATTCCCAGCAATCCATCGATGCTCTATGCGATCACCGGGGGCCTGGCTAAAAAAATGACGGACGCGACAATAACCCCCATCTCCAAATTTCTGGAGAGAATCCAGCCGGAACTGTCCGTCGCGTGCATGACCGATGCCCAGACGCGTAACCCCAAGATCTGCGAGAACAAGACGTACGCGCTGTGGGCGGAAAAAAATCATAAAAACATTATTTAAAAAAATCATTTTATGCAACTTTCAGCCGATCAACTCATCTCGAAAGGCATCGTTCTGCTGCTTCAAAGTCAACCGTTTTACGCCAGCCTGGTGCTCAGAATGAATATTCAACCCAGCGTTCAGATCGAGACGGCCTGCACCAACGGGAAAGAGATACTTTATAGTCCGGCCTTTATTTCCGGCTTGAATCTTCGCGAGGTAGCCGGACTGCTGGCACATGAAGTTCTCCATGTAGCCAATTTTCATCATACGCGCAGAGGTAGACGAGCGCCCAAACGCTGGAATCATGCCTGCGACTATGCCATCAATCCAATCCTGCTCACAGCCGGCATGTTGCTTCCTGCAGGCGGGTTGGTCAATCCGGCGTTTTTCGGTATGACTGCCGAGCAGATCTATGAGCGTATCCCGGAAGTTCCGGAAGATGCCGACGCCGGATTCGGAGAAGTCATGGATAGTCCTCCAGGAGAGGGGACAAAAAGCGAAAAAGAGGCGGAAGTCCGTTCGGCCCTGGCACAGGCACTGACGGCGGCCCGGTTACGCGGAGAAGAGATATCAGACGACCTGGCCAGAATCGTCAAACAGGCCTTGCAACCGCAGGTGGACTGGCGGGAGGCGCTGGCAGCGTTCGTTACCGAAACCGTCCGGGGGGATTACACGTGGGCCAAACCGGCCGTTCGTTTTCTACATCAGGGTCTCTACCTGCCGATGCTGGAATCGACAGAAACAGGGCGCATCATTCTGATCGTGGATACCTCTGGCAGCATCGATGGCGAATTGATCGACCAGTTTGGGGGCGAAGTGAAAAGCATTGCTGACATCTTTTGCGTTCAACTCACGGTCATTTACGTGGACACCGAAGTGCGAGCGGTGCAAGAGTTCGAGCCCGGAGAGGACATTCATCTGAAACCAAGCGGAGGTGGCGGCACAGATTTCCGGCCAGGCTTTGCCTACATCGAAAAAAACGAACTCGAACCGCGTGCTGTCGTATATCTCACAGATGGCGAATGTACCCGCTATTCCGCGGAACCGGACTACCCAGTCCTGTGGTGCCAGTTCGGGCAAGGGTACTTCACCCCGCCCTTCGGTCAGGTCATTCAAATCGACAATTACCAAGATCATTAACACTTAAATCATTCAGCATGAAAAATCTTAGCGAAAAAGCCATGTTGGTCAACCTGGGTTTATACCTGCCTATGTCGGAACCGACGGAAACCGGACGCATCATTCTTATTGTCGACACCTCTGGCAGCATCGATGATGAATTGATCGAACGGTTCGGGGGTGAAGCGAAAAGCATCGCTGACACTTTCTCCATTTCGCTGACGGTCCTCTACGTGGACACCGAAGTGCGAGGGGTACAAGCGTTCAAACCCGGTGAGGACATTCATCTCAAACCCAGAGGAGGCTGCGGGACAGATTTCCGGCCAGGCTTTGCCTATATCGAAAAACATAAACTCGAACCGCGTGCCGTAGTATATCTGACGGATGGCGAATGCATCAGCTATCCCACTGAGCCGGGCTACCCTGTCTTCTGGTATATGTTCGGAAATAGCTACGTCACCCCACCCTTTGGCAAGGTCATTCAAATCGACAATTACCAAGATCATTAACGCTTAAATCATTCAGCATGAAAAATCTTAGCGAAAAAGCCGTGTTGGTCAACCTGAAGGTCAGGATATGGTCCGGCAAAAAAGACGACAAAAAAATCGCCGCCGACATTGAACAACAACACCAGGCGATAAATGCCGGGCGGTACAAGAAAAACCTGATCGATGACACGGAATTAAAAGACGTTTTCAACCAGGCACAGTCGGTGCGCAATCTGGTCAAACAACAGACCCTCCCCTGGGGGGATAACGGCTCCAGAATCCTGCCGGCCATTCACCACATGGAGTTTCTCAAACAATTTCAGGAGCAACAGTTCCTGTTTGAAGATGCCGTTCAGAAGTTCCTGCTTCAGTACCCTGCCAGAGTGCAGCAAGCGCCGAAAAAACTGAATGGCCTTTACCGGAAGAACGACTATCCCTCGGTAGAAAAAATGAAGGGGAAATTTCAAATAAAATTAGACTGCGAAGCGATTGCTGATCTGGAGGATTTCCGCCTGCAGGTGGACGACCAGGAAGTAACACGCTTACGGGAGCAAATGGAGGCGGACTACGGTCTGAAAGTCGTGGAAGCGACGAAAGACATCTGGTCGCGCATCAAAGACACGGTTGGCCACATGGTGGACAAACTCACCGATAAAAACGCCCGCTTTCACGACTCGCTGGTAGGTAATGTCCGCGAACTGGTAGAACTACTTCCCAAGCTCAATATCACGTCCGACAAAGACATCGATCTGGCCGTGGACAGCATGAAGACGCTCTTGGTAGAACCGGACAATCTGCGGAATAATAAACGGTTTCGCTCCCAAAAGGCTAGACAGGCCCAAGCCATCTTAGAGAAGTTCTCCAGCTACATGAGTTAGATCACCGCATCTTTTAAAACATTCATTTTATGAACACTCTTATTCAAGCAGCCTTGGACTATCATGCCCTGGGCTTCTCCGTCGTAGCGGTGCGTCAAGACAAGCGTGCAGTCGGCAATTGGAAGACGTATCAAGTCCTTCCCATGACCACCAGTGAGATCCGGTATAGGTTTAATTACCGACACGCCGCAGGCATTGCTATTATTTGCGGAAAAGTCAGCGGGAACCTCGAAGGCATTGACATGGATTCAAAATATGACCTGACCGGCACCCTGTTTTATCGTTTCATGGAAAAAGTCCGCTATCGCTTGCCCGGGGTCGCCCGAAAACTGGTTATCGCCCGCACGCGCAATAATGGCTATCACTTCTTTTTTCGGTGCTCCACGATCGGGCGCAACACCCCACTGGCCAGACGCGCGACCACCCAGACAGAACGACAGCAGAAACCGGGCGAACTCGTTAAAGTGCTGATCGAGATGCGTGCGGAAGCCGGTTACCTTATCGTAGAGCCGACCCCGGGTTACCACTTTATTCAGGGCAGCCTGCACAGCGTTCCCCATATTACCTCCTCGGAACGAACCATCTTACTAGAGATTGCCCGGGGCTTTGACGAGTATATCCTGCCCGTTCTCAAACCGAGGTATACCCTGCTGTCCTCCCACCCCGAACACGGCCCACTATCCTCCTATGACGAAGACCCGGACCGTCGAGAAAATCTGATCGCGTTATTAGAAAAACATGGTTGGATAACGCTCCCGACAAAAGGCGTTAAGACGTATTTCCGCCGCCCGGGTCAAACGGCTCATTATGCCTCCGGCGATTATAACCAGGACCTCAATTTGTTTGGCGTGTTTTCTACCAGCACCATTTTTAGGCCTGAGAAAGGATACCGGCCCTCGGCGGTGTATGCGCTCCTGGAATGCCAGGGAAATTTCGGGGAAGCGGCCAAACGATTGCTTGAGGCAGGCTTCGGTACGCCTTATAGAAAGATGGCGTCTTAAAACAATCACTTTTTAAACGCGACCAGCGCCACCAGCACGATCAAAACGGTTTTCCGTGGCCGATCGGGTTGGTGGCGATTTATTTTTTTACTCGCTTAAAAACGTATCATCATGTTTACTGAAGAATTCTATCCCACACCGCCTCATGTCATCGGGCTCATGCTGGATGGGGAAACGATTGAAGGCAAGACGATTTTGGAACCGCAAGCCGGCAAGGGCGACATTGTTGACTATCTGCTGAATCACCAGGCAGGCCAGATACTGGCGGTCGAACCTCATCCCGATCTACGGACGATTTTGGCCGGTAAATGCCAGCTTATCGGTTCGGATTTCATGAACACCTCCAGCGAAGACATCAGCCATGTCCAACTGATCGTCATGAACCCGCCATTCGGCGCGGATATCAAGCACATCAACCACGCCTTTACCATTGCCCCACCCGGTTGCCGCATCATTTCGTTATGTAATTACGCCAGTTATACCAACGAATGGAAACGAGACAGGCTGGAAATCCGTACCCTGGTTGAACAATATGGCTCTGTAGAGAATCTGGGAGCCTGCTTCCGGCGAGCTGAAAGGGAAACCGATACGGAAATTGCGCTGGTTAAATTACTGAAGCCGGGCGGGAGTTATGAGCAGGAATTCGAAGGCTTTTTCTTAGAAGAAGAGCAGGAGGAACAGGCCAATGGCATTATGCCGTATAACGTTATTCGGGACCTGGTCAACCGCTACGTGCATGCCATCCAGATCTTCGACGATCAGTTAGCCACGGCTGTCAGGCTGGAAGAGATGATCGGCCAATTCTTTAAGTCCATTATCGCCTTCCAGCTAAACGTCAACGGCATTCCCGTGAAAAGAAGTGAGTTTAAAAAGGAACTACAAAAATCTGGCTGGCTGAACATCTTTTCTAAGCTTAACATGGAGAAGTACGCGACCAAAGGCTTACGGGAAGACATCAACAAGTTTGTGGAAATCCAGACAACTATTCCCTTCACCATGCGAAATATTTACCGGATGCTAGAGATCGTCATTGGCACGAACACCCAACGCATGAACAAGGCGCTTCTGGAAGTGTTCGATCAGCTAACGAAGCATCATCACGAAAACCGGCATTACGTGCAAGGATGGAAAAGCAATAGCCACTATCTGGTGGGTAAAAAGTTTGTCGTACCCTATATGTGCGAGCAGGAGCGTTATAATAAAGGTCCCAAGATCGACTGCAATTATCGCGGTAATTGGGACTTTCTGGAAGATTTGGTCAAAGCCCTCTGTTATATCAGCGGAGATCGTTATGAATGCATGGGCAGACTAAATGATTGGATTAAGCACCCGTTTAAGCTCATCACCGCTCAGGATGTCTTCTTCTTTTATCGGATTGAAAATTACGATGGACTGGCCGCTAGAGCAGAAGCGCTGTACCAGGGCGGTATTGCTTTTACACAGCTCCATCACCAACCCGTCTACGGAGAATGGTTTGACTGGGCCTATTTTCGGGTTAAAGCCCATAAAAAAGGAACCATGCATTTTGAATTCAAGGATAAGGATCTCTGGAATCGGTTCAATCAACGCATCGCCCATTTAAAAGGGTATCCGTTGTTTGAAGGAAAAGAACAAACCAACTACCAGAAGCGCAACGCCAGTTATACCGAAGCGGCTTAGACCGTCCTTGCTCCGCTATAACAAGGGTCCGGCTCTCCTCAGCCATCGGACACCTACGGATCACACACTTCTCCACCGTCATTTAGTTCTCGGCAGTCTTCCTCCTTTTTACCGAAGGATACAGATCCGTTGAACCTGTCTAAACGATGGACCCAGTAAGCATTCACTCATTTCTCACCATTAAAAATCAACACAATGACAACGAAAAAAAGAAAAGTCAATCAACCGGCTAGCGTCCCGAAAAAGGCAGCTGGTAGCAAAGAAGTGGCCCTATTAATGCCCTCCACCGCAGTCCCCGTCGAAGCCGATCCGGTCAGCATTCAGGTGGAGATAGACAACATCGAGGTCAGCCCTTCCAACTACCGACAATATTATGACCCGGAAGCCCTCCAGGAATTTGCCGCAGGCGTTCGGGCAGTCGGATTTATCATCTCTCCCGCTACTGTCCGCCAGCAACCGGATGGACGCTACCAGATCGTAGCCGGTATGCGGCGGTTTCTGGGGGCAAAACTGGCTGGCTTAACCCATTTACCTTGCGTAATCCGTGACTTAACCGACGACCAGGTCGAGGACATTCAAATGCAGGAGAACGTGCAGCGGGAAGACCCCCATCCGATGCACGAAGCCGAAGGTATCCGACGAATGTACAAACGGAAGTTAACCACCGAGGAGATCGCCGTCAGGCTGGGCAAATCTGTCACCTGGGTATACAAGCGGGAAAAACTGTCCCGCCTGATTGGGGACATTCAGGAAATGTTCCTGGCCAATGTCTTTACCGCCACGCAGGCCTTCGAAATAGCCGCCCTATCTGCAGACGCTCAAAAAAGTTTTTTTGAAAGGCATTGCAACACCTGGAAGGAGACGCGTCCGGTTTTTGGAAGCCTAACCAATTATTTGGCTGTGTACCGGTACGACCTTTCCGAAGCGCTCTTTGACCTCAACGATCCCACCTTGTCCGCTAAACAGGGCGCTTGTTCCGGATGCCGGTTCAATTCCGCCTATTCTGGACTGCTCATCCCCGATGAGGCTGGCGCCGGCAAGTGTACGTTAAAAACGTGCTTTGATCTAAAACGAACCACCCATCTGAACCGCCTGGTGACCAATGCCCTCACCACCGAACAGTGTGTCGCTATCATCACTTACGGCGAATTGCCGGCTGAGATAAAAGCCCTCGTTGACACGCTCCCGGGTGCGCAGGACATACCCCTCTACCAGGAGGAAAAAGTGACCATCATTGAACAACCCGAGGGTCCGGACAAAGATGACTTTACCATGGAGGATTATCCGCAGGAATACTATGACGCAGACCCAGACGATCAGGAAAAGGGGGAATGGGAAGAAGTAACGACACTCGACCAGGAAGGGTACGATTCGGCCCTTGAAGAATTCCAGACGGAAATGGCAGCGTACAATGTCGAGATCACCAACGGCAAATCCCTGAAGGCACTTTATGTGTGCAATGAGGAGCTGAAGATAGTCTATTACTACCCGGTGGCTGCAGGCCGCCGGACCGAACTTCCTCAAAAAAAAGGGAAACAGAATATTCAGGCCCTTATTGCTGCCAAACAGGATACACCCGAGTTATTGCAGGAGGAGATTGACCGGATCACCTCCCGGGAACACCGGAACAAGCAGTTGGACAAGGAAAAAATTCAAAAGTCGGTTCACTCCGAGCTTGTCCAGCTTACCGCCGACGAAAATGCCAACCTTGCTCCCACGGACGAGGACCGGATCGCGACCCGATGGTTGGTCTACCAGACCCTCACTTACCGGAACAAGAACCAGGTCGAGGCATATATTAACGTGCATGTTGATTATAAATCCAAACCGGAAGAATTGTTTGCAGCCATCGCCAAGATGAGCGACAGTCAGTTCTCTTATCTGGTCCGTATGGCCCTCGCCGGACTCTCCGGCAGCGACTCCCCTACATCCGCCTCCGGATTCTTTCTCAAAAAAGTCGCTCAGGCAGCCGGGGTAAATACCGATGCGGTCGAAGCCAAACAAACCGAAGTGGCGCAATCCCGCCAGGACAGGCAGGCCGTTAACATCGGCTTGTACAAGAAAAGGATCAAAAGACATCAGTCTGTCCTGTCACAAGCAGCATAAAGCGGATCATTTTCAAAACCAGACAGGGGCTCATCCACCAGGATGGGCCTCCTTTTTTTAATTTAAAATTTATTTTATGATGATCAGAGCAAAAGTATCTTGGGAAACCTCCTCTGAGCAAGAAGGCCCCATCTTCTTCGCCTATTATGACAATAACCAATCTTGGGACCAATTACAACAGTTTTTTCTTAAAAAAAGCGCTGCATCACGGCTCATCCAAGAACTGGTCAAAATTCCGACGTTGGAAATCAGCGTTGGCTGGCAAGGTGAACATATCGCTTGTGTAAAACAACAAGCGTGCATGCTCATCAGTCCAGAAAACTTGGTTTTCCAGGAAACTACCCTATCCGTTTATCGCATGCCCGTGGCAAAGCTGATGCCTTCCTATCGCTGGTTTAATTGGGATCTCGAACACAACCATTCGCTGTTCACCTGGCTGGATGTATATCAGGCACACCTGGAGGGCATCCAAAAAGGAATGGCTGCCGGATTTCAGGGATTAAAGTCCATCGACGGTAAGACACCGGCGGAATGTTCCTGGGATTACTTAGAAGGCAATTCCGGCAATTAAATGATTTTTTAAACCATCCGGCAATTCCGCCGGAATAACTATTTACAATATGACAACAACATTGATAAACGTAGACTTTACAAGAGAAATCAATTCGTTTATGGGCAGAGGGCCGGGGATTCCCCCAACCGCCATACTGCATGCTTTCGCCGACAAACTGAAATCGGATGGCAACGATTGGCTAAAGAGCCAGGAAGCCAGAGCCCTTCTGCACTGCCTCAACAAAACGGTCCATGGACTGAATTATCACCTCAAAGGCTCCCAAGAGCAAGCAACCCTGGAGCAGGTCTTCTCTAAGATGGATTAAACAAATTATTTCCAACAGTTAAAACGGAGGCGCTATAAGCGAATACAGTATGAAAAAATTAACCAATAGATCAACCAAATTGTTTGTTCAATATATTGAACGGGTGAAGGACGACCGGGAAATCGAAATTCCTTTACCCGATCGCCCCGCGTTGTTGATCAAGCGAGGCATTCCAGCACGGTGCGACGAGGGCCAAGGCTATTTCCTTAGTATTGGCCTGATTCACAATTGGGAAAAGAAAACATATGAATACCAGATGGAATTCATAGTTATCGACAAACGCACCCATCCCAAAAAATATAACCAGTTGATCATTTACCCAATTTCGTTTCGCGACGATATCAACAGAGTAACGGAATCAAGTTGCCTAATCATCAACGGAACAGTAGAAGAAGTCCTTTCAAAATTTCAAAAAAACCAGGCCGCTCAGGCCGAACAGTGGCTCAACGAACTTGCCATCTCAGGCTACCCGGGCAAAGCGCCGGTGAAGTAGAGTAGGCATTACCTCGCTATTCATTAATTATTAAACCGCAGGCGCAGCCTTCAGGCCGCTGAATTTGTTATGCATAAAAGAAAAACTTATGATGGGAAAACACAGATCAGACTTGCTTTTGGGCCACCATGCATTACGCCTACGTCGATCCAATTGTGGAGCAATTTTAAAAGGCGATATAGCGGCTATATCATTCTCCTGCTCCAGGAAGGGCTATATTTTACTATTGGCATCGATGCGGTCATTCTGCATGAAATGACAGGCCGGCCGATTCATGTCGCTACACCACCTTGCTGCTATTTTGATGCAATAATACTGCATGAAATATTGGGTGAAATTGCGCAGGCAGACTTGAGGGTGGCTGTCTGTGATCCACCAGAGCGACCCGAGATGCACTTATTCACGTAACCGTTTTTTTCAGCAATGTAACGAATTGCTCTAAAAAATATTTATCAGTTGAAGGGAAGAGTAGCGCCAATCCGCAAAAATCGCTGCTCTTCCTTTTGAAGAGCCGAATAAACAATTATTCACTTAAAACACTATTTTTTATGACAATCGATTTTATAGTAGACCTTGCTTACGAGCATTTGCTGAAAAATCAATATACCGGGGACCAACTCCGCGAATTGGTAAAGCAACACGCCATGGAAGAGTTAGCTCTTTCCGAAGAAAATGCGGAAGCCCTTGCATGGAAGGAGGAGCCTGAACTACAGGACGAAATAGATGCCGCCAGCTTCCGTGATTTTTATCTATGGTATTACTTCAACTGGGTAGCGCCGCCACTTATTGATGAACCCAAGGTGGATCCATTGACTGCCGACCGCCCCCCCGTCAAAGGAAAATATAATCTCCTCCTTTTTGCCGTAATAAGGGTTACCGCTCAGGTTGATGATCTCCGTCCGGACGAGGCCATTGCTGAATGGCAGTCGAATTGCAACTATGAACTGGCAAGTAGTGACCGGTTGAAAGTAGTGGAAACGGAAATTATTGGCGTAACGAGCGATAGGACCATACGGTAGTTCATATACGCCCCTGCAGACTCTATGCCGGAGGGCCGAAAAGGCTGTCTGGCTTTATTCATCAATAAAACACACAATTATGCCTTATATGACGGAATGGGTGCCAAACAAGTTATTCCTTGAATTTAATGGAGTACGCATCTTTCATACCTACCGAGATGATGAAGGTATTATTCGGACCTATTGGTTTGGAACAGCAAGTGACACTAGAGATGTCGATGACGATACCAGTTTTGACGTGCGGGATCTGCCGACCTGGAAATCTCATCGGCAGTCATTACAGGAAGCGTGCTCTACAAATAACAGCGGCACTCAAGAAGAAGATTCAATACGTGTTACTATAATTGCTGCTATCGAAGCGGGAAGCCTGGACCAATATATAAAGGCTGCCGAAGAAAGGCCAAAGGAAATTCAGGACACATCCGCCAATTGTTTTGTTAGTCTTTCTCTTGACGATGAAAGCTGGAAAATAAACATTGACTGTAATTCAAGCACCAAAAGGGTTTCCATTCCAATCACTGGGGGACAAAAGGCCGAATTGGAAGATGCCGGCATTCCTCAGTAGCACATCCTAAGGTGTAAAAAACATTTACGGCCAACGCCGAGGACTTATAATACCCCTCCTCCGGGAGACAATACAAATCACCATGAACAACGAACGTCGCAAACAACTGGAAAAGCTAACTGGTCCCATTGAGGACATTAAAAGTCAGGCTGAAACCATCTTGGAGGAGGAGCAGGCAGCCTACGATAATATGCCGGAGAATCTTCAAAATAGTCAGAATGGAGAAAAGGCGCAAAATGCCATATCTGCTATAGAGAATATTGTTCAATCTCTTGACGACGCCATCGAGAACATCAACGAATCTATTGAATGATCGCCTCATTTTATGGCAAACAACTCCCTATCAGACCAAACGATAGTCGAACTGCTGACTCCGGAATCAGAAAAATATACATTAGACCTGCGCCATTAACACCATCCCAATTCATTTTGAAAGCCCCAATAGCAGAATACTAAATTAGTCCCGCAATAAGAGTATTAAGAATGCTATGGTGACCAAGCTGGCCCAAAGGATTTGTAGGACCAGTAAAATGGCCAGCATGGAGGGCAGTACCCCTTTAATAATGGGAACTTTCTGGTGAATAGCCCCGTCCCCATTAAAAAAAAGTAGGGCCGAAATGGCGAGGAACCCAATGGCAAGGAGGTAGAACAACATCAAATTAGATAACGGCATCTTATCTTTTTTAAGGGTGCAGAAGGAAAGCAAGGAAATGGCCAGCAATCCTGATATGGCAAAGCGATCTCGAAATCGAAGCCCCATGGCAATTTCTACCAGGTAAGGGATACTGAAATCTCTCCCGTCCCATAATTGGCAGCAGAATACAATAAGAATTCCAAGCGGCTGGAAGATGGCCGTGAAAAGTCTGCGGAGGCTCATTTCCCTTTTTACGTCGGGAACTGGCTAATAACCATTTCGTAATTCAAAAGGCCCGGAATTGGGCCATCCAGCAGCTGGTGGAGATAGATTACTGGACGGAAGAAAATTGGTGTTCCTATATAAAAGGCGAGCTACCCTTATATAATTTTCCAGAGTTTTCCACACAAATGCCCCGGTATCCAGAAGGTTTTTATACACAACCTGGAAAATCCAGTTTTAGGCAAAATGTTACGTAGAATTTCGACAAGTCAGCTCAGAGGTCCTCCCTGCCGTTGTTGGTGTTGATCACCAACAACACCGAAAGTACGATAATGCTTCCGGCCAAATGGACCACCAGCTCCGAGGGCAGTCAAACCATTCTATGCGAACAATGTCCTGATTTCCGGGGCAAGGACCTCCAAGCAATGGCCACTTATCAGGAAACAGAAGTGCCAGATGTAATGATTGAACGGTAAATTTCTTTAATATCTGTCTCTGCCTCGATCTCTACTAATTCACCATAGCCTTTCATGGTCTCAGCCCTCAACTTCTCAACAGAATCCTCAGGTAAATCAATGAGGATTTTTTTTAGGTCGGGAGGCCATTTTTTTTGACGGGCTATCATACCTAGATAGGTAAGCCTCTTCTGAAAGGGCTTTGGTTTGCCATTGGGCCATTTATTTTATGACCGGGACGTGGATCTTTTCTGTTTGTTGATTTGGCGCAAGAAATCAAGGAAGACCGGGAAAAAGCGCCGCAACTGACGCTCTTTAGACCACCTGAACCAGGATAATAACAATTTTTCGTAACAGTCGAGTCCATTGACATAACCAAGCAAACATGAAGACTTATAAATTTAAAGGAACGAAGATTTATATCGAAAAACTAAGCTATCCAAATGGAAGAACAGCATTGGAGTTTACCAATGCCAAGACCGGAGAATCCCATCTTACCGCGACGGTAAATATCCCCGAGCAGGAACTATTACCTGAGGCTATCTGTATCAAAACGTGGTGCGGCAACGAGGAGGTATTGGCATTTTTGATCGCCCAGGGCATCATCTCGAAAACTAAGTACAAATTCCCTGTAGGTGCTGGTTTAGCCATCGTTCATGTGGTAGATCTGCTGATGAAAGACTTCTAACGCCACTCACGAAATTTGCACCACTTCAATTATTATTTATGGTAAGGAAGAAACAACTGGTAGCCGGGCAGCTATCGCTGAGCTATCCGCCAGAGCTGTCCGATGAACTGCAGCATGACTGGCGCAGGTTGAAGACCATCTACCCGGCCTTTCTCATCCTGCTGGCTAAAGGTGATTATTACGCCACTTTGGAGCGGGATGCCCTGACGATAAGCCAGGTAACCGGTCATTTGTTGGAGCCGGGAAACCAATTCACCTATTTCCATGTCACTGCGCTACAGAGCGTATTCCACCGGCTAACCGAGGCTGGGTATTTCCTGGCGATTTGCCACCCGCCGGAGCAATTAGAACAACATTTATTCACTTGAAAACCGATCGTCCCGCCGGAAAGCACGGGGCACTTTTGTATATGAAATTTTTAGAAAAATGTAGCGACTGGCTAATGATCAAGGCAGACACCAATTCCGAATGGGATTCCTGCGACTTCGTCTTATTACACCTGACACCAGATTATATCAGCATGCTAAGAGAAAGAGTAAGCCTAGCTATAAGGCTGGCAGAAACCGCGGACTTGTATTACTTGACATTCTCGGATGGCCCGAAAGGATGGTATAAATATCCAATAGACAACTCGTGCCAGGAATCAACCGACGAAGACGAAACAGATGCATGGAAAGAGCTTCCTGATAATCAGGAGTGGGCATTTATTGATTTGCAAGACCACTCGGAGCTGACAAGCGTTAACCGGCCGCAACAAAAACTTAATATTCTGCAAATGAATGTCTTTACGAACGGAGACATTCGATTTATCGCATTCGGAGAACATTCGGACGAACGCTTCTGGACAGCCCGTTTCTCTCTTGATGAATTTCCCCTTTTGTAGGTTTTATTCTGGCGGTATTTCTGGAAAGTCAGTATCGTCAGGCCAAAATCCGTGCACAACTATTAAGGTAAACACAATTTTTTCTGACTACCGAATTCATCCTAGACCTTGCCTACAAGGAGGCCCCCGACGAATGGCAGTCAAATTGCTACTATGAGCTGGCAAGTAAAAGATTGTTAGACCACTATCAGAGCGCTTATTCGCCAAAAAAGTATCAGGTGCCTCAATCGTTGCTTGCTAAATGAGCCAATAGGTATCCATCACGTATTCGCGAGACCTCCTCCAGAAAGAGTTCTATTTTTCGCCGTGGTATTCTTTTAAGTCGCCTGCGGAGTTCTTTTGGAATGTCTGTCATTTCATTAATGGTTTGCCGGATACTCGGCGGCTTGGGTGGCCTTGGTTTGGACCAGGGCCAACTCCATTTTACCGGATAGGTAACAGTATAAACATCGCGCTTGCGCTTTGCCTCTGCCATCAGGCTAAAAGCGTCCTGCATTTTTTCTATCCTTTCAGGCTTAATACCGGTATCTACCAGTTTCCTCTTCCTTGGGGATCGATTGGCCCAGGTTTCAAGTTCTGCAGCTTCTATGGGAGAAAGTCTTGCTAGAATCATTTTCTTGTAAAGTAATGCTGAAATTCTATCAGGAATGTACATCGCAGTCATTTTTGTTTGACTAATTACGGTAAGAAACCCCGGCTTTTTTCAACCTGATCTGCAAAGTTTTTCATCCCTGTTAAGTCAAAAGCATAACCCGGACCGATCGCCTATCAGTTGTTTCAAATCGGGCATTTTAAATAGACAACGACGGAATAGCTGTTTTCTCCAATCAGAAACAAAAAATCTTTAGAAAATTTTAACCGTGGGGGAAAGCCGAATAAGTTCTGTCTTTGGGGGGTAGAAGCATGCTGCCAGGAGGCAAACGAAAGAGCAAATCAACTAATTTTATGCTCGTCAATCATTGGTCTTTTCATCAAGCTTGATTATAACAGAACATACTACATTGTAAAACTGTTGTCTTCTGTCCCGAATTCCGGGTGCAATAGGCGCTTTACGAATACTATGTTTTCGGCCGAAAAGGTGCCCCATAAATCAAGCACCCTTCTTTCCACAGGGGACAATTTCCCCACCTTATGTTTGATGATCAGATTGACCAGCATGTTTACAGAGATCTCTTTAAGCGACTTGACTACCTCTGGGAAATATTTCCCGGCGCTTTTCAGCTTCTTGATCCACCGGTTATTTCCCGGCATCGAGGCGATCCAAAAATCGAGGCGATCGTTTTCTTCCTCCGTAATCCTGCCCATGGCTCGCCCGTAGAACAGGTTAGACAGCTGATCAATGGTAATGGCGTCATATTTTGCGACTATTGCCGTGACATGACCTTTTTCGTCTGGTGATAAGATAGCCCATTTGGCGAATTCCGTCCGAATTTCAACCAATTCAGCGTTTTTAGGAGATTGGGCGGCATAGTCTGCGATCATTTGATCGTCTTCCGGCGTGGTCTCATTATGTATTTTTTTTCTGATCAATCCTGCAATGTTCATAATAGTTATTTGGTTATTGAATTTAGACTGAGGCACGCAGTCTCTCTTATCTAATAACAATGAAAAGAATCAAGTTCACATATAAACCGATGATTTTTTTTAAAAAACATGATCTAATTATTATTTCGATTAAAAAGTAGGTGTATCCTATCTGTGTAAATGTCCATTTTCAGCCAAGTAGCCATAAATCGAGCTACGCCAGGAAAACGTTTAATGATCATTGGTTAAAACGCAGCTTTATTCGTAATCAGAGTGTTTTATACCAACTTCCATTTCCAATAGATAAATGAAACTCTTTTTTTTTCTTTTGTTGCTTTCTTATTCTTTCAATGCTTTCGCCCAAATAGGACTAGTCTAAAAGCGACTTGAAAAAGATTTATCTTACAATTACCGATGAATACACCGAAAAAGAATAAAAAGGAGCGTGATAAGGCTTTTCTCTTGATACAAGAAGGGTGTGATGATGACGATATTTACAAACTGTTCGTAGACAGACACAAGAATTCCATTCAGGAATTTACCGAGAAGTTAGTGGGAAAAGGGGTCCGCGCTGACCGGATCACCGACGAAGCTTTTGCGCTTCTCAGAAACCGGATTGGGGACCAGGAAAGCGAGGAATCGGCTAAGCGGTTTTTGCTCATTGCCGTCCGCAACGCCAGCCGCAAATAAGGACATTTCTCCGAAACTTGGTAAAAATCGAAGAGCAATGGCATTGTGTGCTTCTTCCCTTGCATGCTGACAGTTGCCGGGGACAATGCCACTGTATTGTACGCTTGGTATACGGGATACGTAACCAACAGACGCTATAGGCAGCTTCAAGCCCTGTACCTGTAATTGTCGACTCACAAGCCCGCACCGGCACGTTGGCATACTCCCTTATGGATCGTTAGTCAACTATCCGGAACACGAAATTGATCCGAAGATACCGTGCAGGATGCTGTCAGACACCTTTCAATGTTGAATAGGCCCAGGTCAACACCGGTGAATCATTCTTGGCATTGATGCACCGGAAATCGTGCATATGGCCGACCACCAAATGTAGCTGGCGGCCGGTGTTTTCCTGAGAATGAGCGTTGAGCAGGTCTGCAGACGGTACAGGATGTCTTTTCCCTGGTACCATTTGGAGATAATGATTGCGACATAGCAGGAGGAGTGAAGACAGCAACCGGGGACAGTTGAAGCTGGACCCGAACCCGCAAACATATCAAGTGTAGCGTCATCCCCTGCTTGCGAAAATAGTAGTCCACCTTTCGGTGGTTAAGCAGGATCAGACCAATCAGATGCATGAGCCCAACTTTTTTGATATTAACGTAGAACTTGTTCTACACAAATTCAGGTATGTCTTACTATCTTAGTGGAGATCTATTACTACCTCCTTAGCATAAGATCATCAATCACCTTTACTCGTGATATCAAATTGATCAGGAACAGCTTCCTGTCGGAAAAATTTTTGTAAGCCGTTTTTTTTCTTCAATTTACAGTTGCATCATTTCAAAAATTTGGGTGTTTTCACCTGGTGAAATGGAGGTAACGCGCAAGAGAATAACATGAAATTAATGCCATTTTTTGCAAAAAACTTGGTGATACAGTCTGTTTTATTTTCTTTTGAGTGAAATTCATGCAGGAGGACCGTGGGGTGATCCTTGCATCAAATTAATTTTATTTTTAATCCGTTAGATTAAAAGCGGATTAAAAACCGTAACTTTTATGAGGCTCTTTATAACCTACCTGTGGCATGATAATATAACCAGGCGTCTTATCCTTAAAATTATTGGTCGCATTAACCTAACCGCATACGATGGCACTGTCGTAACGTTCATTATTGTGGGAGATGTAATAGTATGATATGAGATACCTGGAATCTGCCTCTTTTATGCAGGACTTTTTGGCAAAGGATCGAAAGGCACATAATGCGCTTTTCACTACCTTCTACCGGGAACTTTTTGCCTTAGCTTACAACCTCACGGATAGAACTGATGAAGCGGCCGACATAGTTATTAAGGCGTTTACGAGGCTATTTGAAGAAACGGATCGTTTCAGTGATCCCCAAGATCGGGTAGTTAACATCCGCAAATTCCTGCTTAAAACCGTTAAAAATGCAGGCCTGGATAGCATAAAGATGCATGCACGGTTAACTAGTCATCAGCAAAGTTTTATTGAGATCCTGGATAAAGAAACGGATTTTGAGTACACTATTGGGTTCGCGGAGTACCAGGAGGCAAGATTGAGATCTGCCGTCAATATGCTGTCCCCTCAGTCTAAAGAGGTCTTGCGCCTAGTATATGACGAAAATCTTAGCCATGCTGAGGTGGCAGAAAAGCTTTCGATAAGCATTACCACTGTCAGAACCCATTTATCACGGGCTAAAACCCAGCTCCATACGATATTGGCCGGAGCCAAGTCCCTGGCCATGTGCTCCTCAGCCTCTGTCCTCGCTGGCTGGTTTATTCGTTCGTTTTATTCGTGAAGATGCGTGCCCGCTTTAGCACCTTCTTTAGATTGCTATTCTAATCACAATCAGCAGATTGCACCATTTCCCAAAAAAAGATTAAAAAAAGTTGAAAATCTTGTCATCACTTTTTCTAGGGGTGTCGTCTTATTAATGTGTAGGAGTATACCCCAGTTTTAAAAACCACAGGAAGATCAATATGTCAAAACGATTTTTTGAACTATTATCCAGAGAGCAAGATGGGACATTGACCGATCAGGAAGCTACTGAGTTGCATTCCTGGATCAACCTATCCGAGAACACTAAAGCTTTGTATGATTTCTGGCGCGAGAACGTTAACCAGCAGGATGAAATTTATCAAAAGGCCTTGGAAACCGAGGCCGATTCAGAGGAAAGATCCTGGAGGCAGATTAATGGCGTGCCTGCCGAATCTGGTAAAGTAGTCCGACCTTGGTTTGTTTCCGGCTTTGCAAAACTTACGGCGGCGGCAATGATCACTATTGCAATAACAGCCGGTTTCTGGTACTTTTATTCGAGAAATGGAAATGCACGAGTAGCACATAGAGTAGAAACTGACAAAGGTCTCCGGCCAGGCGGCAACAAGGCAATTTTAACCCTTCCCAGCGGACAGACGATCAATCTGGATAGTGCAGCCACCGGGTCCTTGGTGCAGCAAGGGCCCATGAGTGTAATAAAGCAGGATTCCAGCCTGATAACTTATAACAAAATCGAAAAAGCCGGAGACATCGTAGTAGGCTGGCATACCATAACCATACCCCGCGGGGGGCAATACAGGGTCATACTTCCGGATGGAAGTAAGGTTTGGTTAAACTCGGCGTCCAGCCTGCGTTTTCCGACTTCGTTTGCAGGAAATATACGCGAGGTAATGCTGATGGGCCAGGCGTATTTTGAAGTCGCAAAAAACAGGAATATGCCATTTACAGTAGTTGCCGGCCAGATGCAAGTGCAAGTCCTCGGCACCCACTTCGATATAAATGCTTATGCTGATGAAGTGACCACAAAGACCACCTTACTCGAAGGATCGGTGAAGATCCTGAACGGTTCAACGTCACAAATAATTATCCCCGGCCAGCAAGCTCAAATCCTCAAAGACGGGTTAATTAAAGTAAATACAGTAGATACCGAAGCCGCGACAGCGTGGGTGAACGACAGGTTTGATTTTGACGACCTGGACATATCGTCAATCATGCGCCAGTTGTCTCGTTGGTATGACGTTGATGTAGAAATCCAAGACCCTGAAAAGATCATCGCTACCTTTTCAGGTAGGATAAAGCGCAGTAATAATGTGTCTGAGGTATTCAACATGCTTGAATCGTCCGGGCATGTCCGATTTAAAGTAGAAAATCAAGGAGGAAAGAAAAAAATTATTGTGCTACCTATGTAGTACCTATGAAAAATCGGCCGAGTTCAAATCACATTGAAATAGTTGGGTAAGATTTCGTGCGCCGCCATTCACTTTCCCAAGAGCATGGGAAATACACTCATTAGTTTACGACATCGTATCTGCCTCAGAAGTGTTTTTCCCTGCTCTTTATAACAGTAACCTATTCTACGAGTTTGAGCTGATATGGACCCTTTTACATCCTATACCTCTCATACCACACCTGTAAGCCACACGATTGCTTGACCGTATTAGCCATTTTCTCATGTGTAAAAAAAGTCGAGGGCACGCTATCAAATACCATTTTTAAGCTGCCGGAGCTTTTGGGCGGTTGTTTCCACAACCACCTTCTCTTTTGAAAGATTACTTTGAGAGGATGTTAAGCAGGTAAAATATTAATTTTAACGTATTACTTCAATGAAAGCCGGGGGCGTTGCAAGCGCCCCCGGCAGGATTTGAAGTGATGTAAAACAAAGTCTGCTAGGACTGCTTTATTAATCACTAAATATCCACTAAGGTATGCGAATTAAGGTACTCTACCAACCCTTGCGAATGGGTTGGCTCACCAAAACACTCAGGGTTATGAAGATGACAGCGTTCATCCTTTTAGTAGCCGTCTTCCAGGTCAGCGCCCACCCGGGCTATTCGCAAGGTATTACCCTGCACCTGAAGCAAGCAACCATTAAAGAAGTTCTTCACCAGATCAGCATCCAAACCGGAGCCGATTATGTCATTGCAAATCAGGACATTATTGGTGCCCGAAAGATTGACATTTGGGTCAACGATGCCTCTTTACAGGAAGTTCTGGACCTCTGTTTTAAAGATCAGCCCGTAAACTATAAAATGGAGGGTACGGTCATAAAGATAACACCTAAACCCGCAGGCAGGGTGCAGTCAGTAGAATCTCCGACAATGGAGCTGCCGCGAGTTGTTAAGGCCCAGGGAATTGTCTTTGACGAAGCAGGCCGTCCCTTAGCGGGCGCAAATATCACCATCAAAGAAACCGGGCATGGTACCGTAACAAATGTAAAAGGGGAATATACGATATCTCAGGTGGCTATTAACAGTACATTGATAATTAGCTTCACAGGCTTCACTCAACAACAAGTGAAGGTAGTAGACGCCTCTCCAATACAGGTGTTTTTATCCATCGCTAAAAACGAACTGGATAAAGTCGTTGTTCAAGCCTATGGAACAACAACAGCACGTCTGAACACTGGAAATATTTCCACTGTAACCGCAGCAGAAATCGAGCGTCACCCGGTTGCCAATGTGCTTGCCGCCTTGCAGGGAAATGTACCCGGGCTGGTAGTCCAACAGACAAGTGGCTATGCATCTGCCCCGTTTAAAGTTGAAATTCGTGGCCGCTCACAGCTTGATCCAACTCGCCCCTCTGAACCTTTATACATCATTGACGGTGTGCCGTTGACAGTTTTGGAATCTTCGTCCGGCGGAGGAAGCTATGAATCGGGATCTTCTGGCTTTTTGCAAAATGGTATGCAAGGTCCGGCAGGTGGACAAAGTCCGATATTTTCGATAAATCCTAATGACATTGAAAGTATTAGCGTGTTGAAAGATGGGGACGCTACTGCCATCTATGGAAGTCGTGGCGCAAATGGAGTAATAATTATTACAACGAAGTCAGGGAAGCCTGGCAGGGCTTCTTTTGACGTCAATGTATATAATGGTGCGAGTAATGTAACCAAGCATTTCTCCATGATGAATACTCAGCAATATCTTCAGATGCGTCATGAAGCATTCAGCAATGACAACATCACACCCAATGTAGCAAATGCATACGATCTGCTGAAATGGGATACGTCCAGATATACGGATATACAAAAAACTTTATGGAGCGGCGTTGGTCGCGCGACCGATGCCCAGGCGGCACTTTCAGCTGGAGATAAACAAAATACGTTTCGTCTAGCAGGCTCTTATCGCACAGAAACTGATATAATGACTGTAAGCGGTGCAAATCAACGGACATCTTTGCAATCAAATATTTCGCACAGAAGCCTTGATCAACTTTTAAATATTTCTTTCACAACAAACTACTCATTCACCCAGATAGACATACATACGCAGCCAGGGTATGTAACGCTGCCGCCTGACATACCCTCGATATATGCTTTAGACGGAAAGTTAAACTGGCTAGGTTGGAGCCCACAAAATAATCCCGATGGAGTCCTTTATCAACCATACTCAGCAAAAACGAGCTTTTTAAATAGCAGACTACAAATCGAATATAAATTATGGAAAGGATTATCCTTATCAACAAGATTAGGGTATTCGACCACACACAATAGTCAGACTTTCATTTTCCCAATTTCGACTCAAAACCCTCTTTACAAGCCTAAAGGAAGCGCTGATTTTGGGAATAACAACAACTCAAATGCGATAGTCGAACCTGAATTAAATTATAAGCAACAGGTATGGAAGGGTGAATTAAATGCATTGGTTGGCGGAAGTTATCAATCTGTGACACAAACAGGAGCTAATGTACAAGGGTTTGGATATATAGATGATAACTTGCTTCATTCTATTTCGAATGCCCCATCTAAGTCTGCGATTGACAATAACAATCAGTATAAGTATGTTGCGGGTTACGCTAGGTTAAATTATAATATTGCTAACAAATACCTGCTCAATCTGACAGCTCGTAGAGATGGGTCTTCTAGGTTTGGGCCCGGAAAGCAATATGGTAATTTTGGCGCCATAGGGGCAGCATGGATATTTTCCGAAGAGCCTTGGATGAAGAAAGATATTTCATTCATAAGTTTTGCAAAACTGCGGGGAAGTTATGGTATTACCGGAAGTGATAATATCGGCGATTACGGCTTTTTGTCAGCATGGTCAGGCTCCAATATTAACTACTTTCAGGGGGTGACCGCATACACAACGGTCGCCCTATTCAATCCCGATTTAGAGTGGCAGGTAAATAAAAAATTGGAAGGAGCTATAGATTTAGGGTTTTTAAAAGATCGCATACTTTTTACATTGGCTTGGTATAGAGACCGATGTGGAAATGAACTTATAAATACACCTTTGCCTTCGCAAGTAGGTTTTACCCTTGTTCAAACAAATCTCAACGCAAACATTCAGAATACTGGAATCGAATCGACTATAAAAATAAAAATTGCTGATAACTCAAAAGTCAAATGGTCTTTTAATTTCAACATCGGTATTAATAGGAATAAATTAATATCCTTTCCGGGGCTAGAAATAAGCCCGTATGCCAATAATTATGCTATCGGAAAACCATTATCCATATACCGCCTTTTGCATTACACTGGAGTAGACCCGCAAACTGGTAAGTATACCTTTTACGATAAGAATCATGACGGGAAAATTACCGTTGATCCGAGCGATACTGCCAATGATTTGTATGAGAAAGATTTATCTGTAGGATTTGATGGCGGATTTGGAACTGACTTCACTTACAAAGGATTCAATCTATCATTATTCTTTCATTTTCGTCATGTTTATCTACCTAATATTGCTCAGACTACGCCAACGCCGGGTACGCTTGGCAACGTGCCGACCTACCTTATTGGAAGCCATTGGCAAAAGCAAGGCGATAACGTCAATTACGCCCGTTATACCACTCAACCTGATGTAAGTGATATAAACTATCAATATCGCTCCGATGGCATATATCAGAATATTACATATTTAAGGCTACAGAACATTTCCTTATCATACGACTTACCTGGTCATTTGACTAAAGGAATTGGTCTTAAATCATGTAGATTCTTTTTGCATGCTGAGAACCTTTTATTATTTACCAATTACAAGGGTCTCGATCCTGATACACCACAATTTGGGCGAATGCCTCCAGCAAAAACATATGTCGGCGGCATTCAAATCAGTCTTTAACTTTTTTTATAAAATGAAATTCAGAAATATGAAGATTAAGGTTCTTTGGCCGCTATTGATATTATGTTTCGCTTTAAATAGTTTTATTTCTTGTACGAAACTAATTTCAATTGATCCCCCAACTACTTCCATAACGACTCAAGAGGTTTTTTCAGATAGTGCCAATGCTACAGCCGGGCTTTTAGGCGCTTATTTCATCGCGGGTAGCACGGGTGGAAATTTAATATTAACAAACGGAGGATTAAGTGTCTATACGGGATCTTCTGCTGATGAATTGCTTGACTTTAATCAGGACGAGGCTACTACCTTAAATTTTAATACGTTAACATCAGACAGTAGAGCTTTAGAAGATTATTTTTGGCCCCCAGCTTATCAAATTATCTATAGTGCAAATGCGTGTATTGAAGGTGTAAAAAATGCTCCAGGTGTCCCTACGGCCACACAAAATCAAATTACAGGGGAGGCGAAGTTTTTGAGAGCTTTGGTAAATTTCTACATGGTAAATTTATTTGGTGACATTCCACTTATAACGACTACCGACTACAAGGTAAATGCGCTTTTGCCACGCGCTTCTTCAACAGTTGTATATCAGGCTATCGAAGATGACTTGCATGACGTTGAACGACTATTGCCTTCGGATTATTCGATTAGTGGAGGGCAAAGAACCAGGGCTTGTAAATGGGCGGCAACTGCATTGTTAGCTAGGCTTTATTTGTATAATAATAAATATGATTCAGCCGAAATTGACGCTTCATCCTTAATAAATAACGTGTCAATGTTTGGGCTGGCAAGTACACCGGACAGCGTTTTTTTAGTAAACAGTTCCGAGCAAATATTGCAATGGAATCTTAATACAAATGCATATCCTTATAATGCTACCACAGAGGGTTTTTCGTTAGTCCCCTCAATTGGAAACAATCCCTCGTATTACATAACTGATCAACTCTTGTCAGCTTTTGAACCAGGTGATCTCCGCCGAACTTTATGGGTGGATAGTATCGATTATTCTGGGACAACATATTATATTCCCTACAAATACAAAATTGGGCCAGATCTGTCACAAGCAAATGCCAGCCCTAGAGAGTTTTATTCAGTACTTCGGTTGGCAGAGCAATACTTAATTCGGGCAGAAGCAAGGGCCAAAAAAGGGACAAATTTAAATGGTGCCATTGACGACATTAATCTCATTCGCACTCGGTCACTATTAGCTCCCTTGTCCTATGGACTTACCTCAAATCAAATAATAGCAGCTGTTGCACAGGAAAGAAGAATTGAATTATTTGCCGAATGGGGCCATAGATGGTTTGACCTTAAACGAAGTGGTACAATTGATGCTGTAATGTCTTATGCAACCCCATTGAAAAATGGAGGATCAACATGGAGAAGTTATCAGCAATTATATCCGATTCCATTGCTAGAACTAAGAGTTGATAGAAATCTTAAACAGAATATGGGATATTAGCCTAAACTTGGACATAATTTGAAAAAAGAGGGTAAGAAAGAGCAGATTACACTAGGATTAGTTGTACTCTTTATTGATGACCGATTACAAATGTAACCGAACGGCCGACGATGTAGTGCAATTAGCAGTTGAATACAGTTTATATCTGGCTGAACTGCCAACAGTATTTATGGTCGTTTGGGACCCGATTACTCCTCCAGTAGTAAAAGGAAAGGTAAGGATTGAAGATGAAATTTGCCTGCAATTTGCTGAACCCGTTCCAAATGATGCGTATAGGGCCGAAATAGTTGGTTTTGATGTAGAGAATCTATCTGCATATGCTCCTAAGCAAGTAAGAAGTATGGCGCTGGCAGCAAAGAATAAATTTCTGGTCATAATAAGACAAATTTGATTCGGTTATGCGTCCCGTTAATAGTTCATTCCAAAGTTCCTAGTGGTAGTGAGATGAAACTAAAGAAGAGCAAGGAGGATTTACAATGTCACTCCTTGCTCTTTTTGTTATCAATTATCCATGATAACGAACGGCTGATCCCGAATTACAATTCAAAGTTGAATACAGTTTATGTCTGCCAGTAGCACTGCCAACAGTATTTATGGTAGCTTGGACTCCTGTCGTTCCGCCGGTTGTTAATGCGCTTGTGGTAATTGCGGAGGCAATTAACCTACAGTTTGCTGCCCCTACCCCGAAAGAAGCGTACAAAGCCGTTGGGTTTAATTTTTTAGCCGAGATTCTTCCAGCAAATGCACCAACGCCAGTGAGAAGGATTGCACCGGCAGCAAACAAAAATTTCTTGTTCATAAAAAATGGTTTGATATAATTACGCCTACTATTAAAGGGTTTCGGCATATCCCTTTCTCGCAGAAGGGCGAGATCCTTTGTCCGTATTGCAATTACGGATGCTTTGTTGCAACAAAAGACTTTATTTCTAATCAATACAGCTTAATATGTACTGCACTGGCTGGCGAACAATTTGATGTAAAATAAGCTCTGAAAGATCTACCTGTCTCTAAAGTGGTGGGCTTCATTTGCCAGCCTAAACCTCCTGTAACTTCTTTTCAAACTCGTTTATTATTTATTGATTTCGAGTAGTAGGGTTAATATTTATATATGATCAGGATTTGCCCATATCGATTGTTGAGTACTTTATATAACCTTTTGATATTCAAGTAAGAAATGAATGATGCCTGCATTGCCCACCATATAGTCGGCGGTCGGTAAGGTTTGATTGTTTGAGAGCCAATAATAGTTCCCTGTCATTCCTCTATAAGTGGTATTTTCTATTACCCTCTTAATCCAGTTGGCTCTTGTTTTCCAGATGTTGTTATTAGAGACTTTAAATGCTTCCACGTAAATGAGACCCAAGCCAACCATACCATGCTGCAAACTCAAATCTTCATGTAAGAGGTGATTAGGATAACACAATAGTAAGTCAGTTGCAAGATCCAGGTAGACCGAATCATGGCTGAGTTCAAAGGCTTTTAAATAATTTAGTATAAGTCCTTTAAACCCATCTCCAAGCTGAACATCAACTAAGTGTCCTCTATAACCACATTGTTGATATCTCTTTTTAATACTTTTGTGTATCCTACGAAAAGAGTCCAAAGAACTAAAAATGGCTTTTTTCAGCAGGGTTTCGGCTATTTTGGATTCGTGTTGCTGAAGAAATGTATAACATTCCATCAGGAAAAGATTGATTCCAGTATTTCCTTGATTAAAGAGGATGGCCGTTTCCGGCTTTTTGTTGCCAATTTTGAGGGTTAACCAATTGCCTTGTTTATCTTGCACTTCCAATAGCATGTTTACATACTTTACTAGCAAGTCTGTTAAGAAATCGAGTTCTAAATGACCGGCTGACTTCAGCGCTGCCATCCCCTGGCCGGCTGCACCTTCAGCCACATCAATGCCAGCAGGCATAACCTCAAAACACGTTTGTAAAAGCCGCTTATTAACCATATTTGTTTCAATCAATCCTGCCGTCATTCCCTGCGCGATTGCCATTGCCATGCCCGCTGCCCCCCCTGAAAGTCCGGGGGGAAGGTGGGGTAATTCACTTAGATACCGCTCTTTTAAAAAATCATAATTTGCTAAGAAAATGGGTTTACAATCCGTCACATCGAATCCCGCAAGTTTCGCCTCTGCAATGGTATACAGGATACCGGATATGCCTTCATAAAATCCGCCAGATTTGGCAAATCCGTGGTTCGGTCTTTCTGAGGAATGTTCAGTGTTCTTTTTCCTTGTTTGCCATAACCCCTTGTGGATCATCATGGGCGCCGTCACCAATCCCTTTACTGCCCCTTGTATGATCTCATTGAGGCCGTCTTCACCCTGATTTGTTTTTACTTGGGGCGACTTAGACTTTTCGTTCAATAGTCTTCCTTTATATTGTTCTAATCTTTCCTTGACCCGATGGAGAGCCGGTCGGCTTTCCGGATAAAAGGAAAGGCAAGCGGCAATCAGACAGGCAACATCATGATCCTGAATAAATTGAACCAGGTTATTTTCAAGTTTGTCAGAAGATTGTGTATCGAACGTTATAGGCGGTATCCCAATTAAGACGGCAATGATGGTTGCACCTAAACCATATATGTCCTCTTTCTGGGTGGGTATTTTTACTTCCTCTTGCTCGGGGGACATAAAACCTGGTGTTCCGAAATTAAACGGCGGTAATGGCTGTTGTTCGATCATAGAATAAGCAAGCTCGTTGTCGATTAGTATTAAACGCTTGCTTCTGCCGACTATAAAATTAACCGGTGTGATATCACGATGCACAACGCCAGTCTCGCATAGTTTTTCAACCACATTACAAATACGTAGCAAGAAGTTAATCGCCACTATTTGCTTCCTCTTAGGCCAGTCTTGAAACCAATCACAGTTTGAATTTAGCTTTTTTGCGATATATTCAAATACCGAAGGTCCTTTGACATACTCCATTGCACCGTACAAATCATCGTCTTTTTCAAAAAGGGCAATGAATTTTGGCATAGAAACTATTCCTGAAATGACCTTGTCAAGTTTGTATTGCCAGCGAAGGCGGTCTCTCATATCTCTTCCACTGTCGTCGGACCACATATCCCGCTTAGCCTGCTTGATAACACATGTCTTAACAAAAAAATACTTGGTCAAGTAAAGCGCTTTGATCACATTCCCCCGCGGGTCAGATTTCAGCAGTGATAAAGGATAATATATATTGTGAAGGATCTTTTTTTCACTTGGTACTTCCGGTTTTGCCAGAGAACAGAACGGCCATGAAACATTTTGTAACATTTTGAAGGGAATGGGCTTTGCATCTAGGACTTCATTTTGATGCTCATCATATATGAATTTCTGAATATTTCCGCTGGCGTCTGATCGCATGACCGGATTAAACCCTCCGTATCTCGTATATACACAACCACCAAGATGGATATCCGTTAACACGGCTGGACCTCTAAAAGGTGCTGTCAGAGAGACCAGCTCATTTGCCAAATTCAACGCTTGGTCATCTGAATCGGGATATATCGTAAACACTTTGCCCACAAATTCCCTTCCCAGATTACCATCAAGCAGATCCACGGCGGATTCATAGTCCTGAACGATTCGAAAAGCAACATCATAATTGATCAGCAGGGGTATTATAACCTGGGAAACATCGATGATTTGGGAACGTATGATGGAGATATGAAGTAGCCAGCCTTGCAAGCGCCTGATGCGCCCGACTTGCCAATGAAAATCAACCCGGACAGGATCAAGGGCAAAATGGCGAAGTAACGCGCGGTAGTTGCCATATTGCTTTACTTGATTAAGCTCCTTGATGCCAGGTTGGTCCGGTAATATTCTTAGGTCCCCTGTTTGCTTGTTTGACGTTAACATGAGTTAGTTTCTAGTTTGCGTGATCAAGGATTGAATGTCTGCTTCTCCATTGTATACCTTTTTGAGGCGTTTGCGCTTGTCATAAATAGCCATATAAGGGACAGACGAAGGCAGAAATGCATTAAAGAATGAAAATTGATAATCTATTCCTACGAATACATTTGAAAGGCGGTCGAGTCCATAAAACTTGTAAAAACTATCAACTTGTCTGCTTGTTGCACTGCTCAGGAAATAAAATTGAACGTCTTTAAATGCTCCTTTGTGGCTGATGATCCGCTGGGTTTCTTGCTGACAGTGTTCGCAGGTGGGATCAAAATAAAAAAAGATGGAATGACGGCCAGTAGGAATGTCTTGACTGCGTACAAGATGACTGCTATCGATTGACAGTAAGGTGAACGGTGGCAGCTTTTTAAGGCTGGCCAATGCCTTATTTTCTGGAGAGTGGTGACAGCCTGTGTTCACTATAAGTAAAAAACACAGGGGTATTGTCGCGATATTTGTAGTTATCTGCATAAGAAGTCTAGGTGTTTATTTCTTGCATTCGATGCTGAACGTGATGAGCTTTTCTAAAAAATGTCTTCGGCGATAGTTGGTCAAGGTAGCTACCGAGAGTCAGGCCGAATGCGGCTAACACACACAGTGGAACATACTGGTACCGTAAGATGTTGACAGTTGATGTAATGGAAAATAAAAAATTGAGTATTAAAAAGGTTAGTATAAAGATGTGGGAAGCAATAAATGGCATCCTCAACTGACCGAACCCGTTTCGAAAGGTGAATTTTACTATATTCCAGAGGTAGTAAATGTTTACAAATAAAAAAAGCCCGATGTAAATCAGTAACAAGTCTCCTTGAAATGAATAGGAGGCACATGAAATTTTGTTTGTTGGATATTTGAACCAGGCTTGGGCAATTGGATCAATTTCATTTTGACCGTAGTTGTAGAGGCCAATATGTGATAATGGTGGTATGAAATAGTGCTTGATGTTAGGTAACACAAAATAGTTTGAATAAGCAATTGGATGTTGCAGGATGAGTGCTTTCCCAAAAGGTTCAAATGCAGCAGATGCCCTGGCCCAATTGATGATATTGTCGTTCTTTGTCTTGAAAATGTAATGACTGCCGTAGTATTGTTTTAGTGGAGCTTCGGGTTGGCGAATAAAAAAGTTGCCGACATATTCTTCAAGCGCTGTCCGGTAACTGGATGGATTGACACGTCTAATATATTGAAGGGCATATTGATTCAAATCACGGGCTTCCTTAGTCGGAAGGTCCAAGCTGTCTACCTCTATTTGATCGTACATATAGAGCGCATTGTTAGCTAATTGCCAACCGGTAAACAGGGAGTATTGGCGTGTGCCTGTCATTTTAAAAGCCGCTTCGCGAGTATATAATATAAACGGTACAATAAACAAAACCGGCATCGCTATTCCTGCAATCTTCCGCCACAGAGGTTGCTGGGATAGTAAGTAGGCGATCGTTCCGACCAGGGGGTAATAATAGGCGTTGTTGCGTATCGTGAAACAGGCGAAAAGCAACAAGGAGGAACCAAAAATCTGGTGCAAACGCGGCCGTTGCACAACCCAAATCAACAGAACGATCCAAAGCACGCTAAATATTCCAAAGATCGCATCACTATTAACCGTATTGCAAAGGTATAATGTGAAAGGATTAATAAAGATGAATATGTAGAAAATATTACGCTGCCACGTAGAAAAAGGGAAGAAATAGAGTAGCGTAAATAAAAAATGAAGAAGTACGATCTGCATTCCAAAGTACTGTATTCCAACCAATAAATTGTCTGAAGGGGTTATGTCGTGAATTACAGACAGGAACTTTGAGTAACCAATGGGCCAAATGTTGATATCCGAATGCTCTTTTGCGGCATAAATGTAACTGTAAGAATCACCAAAAAAATCAGGGTAGGGGTAAAATAGTTTAAATATTAAAAATAATGCGATAGACGCGAACATACAACCTAATAGGAGATTTCTATTGATTGAAACATTCCATATAAATTGGAGATAACTAACACCTGGCGCCTTATATTTTTCATCTATTTGTTTCATAATGTTGATATTTATGGTAGGTCAACCTTTGCGTTTGTTATTATACCGGGCAATCAGACGACCGGGATTTGCCCTTGTTTGGAGAAGTCATGCCGGCTCGTTATGACACTTTTCCGACCTGACCGAACACTGTATTTTAATATGCACCACAGACTTCTGATTGCATCCTTCAGCCTGATTTTCTTCCCGTCGGCAAAAGTCCTTCCGTAATACGAGATGCCCACTTCGTAGATCCTGAGCCTATGTATCTTTGATATTTTGACATTTAATTCTGCATCAAAAGCAAATCCGTCTTCATGTAGATCGATGGCTTTGAATAGTTCTGTAGGAACCACTTTTAGGCAGGTATGGGCGTCTGTGAGGTTCATATTGGTAAACAGGTTGCTGAAAAATGTCATGAGCTTATTTCCCAGCGTATGCCAAAAAAATAGTATCCTATGTGGTCGCCCCCCCATAAAACGAGACCCATAAACGATATCCGCATCGCCAGTCAATATAGGCTCAAGCAGGAGCGGATATTCGCCGGGATTGTATTCAAGATCGGCGTCCTGGATGATGGTGAGGTCGCCGGTCGCATTTGCTCTTCCAGTTTTTACCGCGGCGCCTTTACCCTGGTTGTAGGTATGCTTAATATATTTCAAATCGGCATCTGGGTATGCATAAATGTAAGCTTCTATAAGGCTATCTGTATTGTCTTTGGAGCAGTCATTTACGATGATCACTTCCTTTTCAATGATGCCTTGCAATTTGACTTCAAGTACTCTATCCAACAGGATAGAAATGGTATTCCCTTCATTATAACAAGGAATGATGATTGACAGTTTTTTTACTTCCTTACGTCTGCCCTGCAGTCGGGCGGATCTAGTAGTATTGGTGAAAGGGGAACCCGTAGAATAAACTATTGCTGAACTGTCCATATATTTGAGTTGTTGTAATTTTGTAGAATCGATTTTTAAATTGCTAATGTTACTGTATCCATTGTGCTTATCATTTTCTTTCTATAAGCAAGTTACTATAGGGTACGCGAAGGATTCATATAAAAACACGAACAAAACGTATTAATTCAATAGCGGCTATTTTTGAAACGTGAAAACTTAAATTGGATTGTAGCCATGAAATATCGACCATTTAGGTGAGTATTTGTTTGTATGGTACCAGTTGCGGAAGTCGACTGTGATGAGCCGGTGCCATTATCAAGTAGATTGAATGCCTGTATACTGACGATGGCTTTATTTTGTTTCAGCAATGTCCGCTGAATTGTTGCGTCGATTTTAATTGGATTTGCCTGCAGAGAGTTGCCGTTGCTGTTATATGTCTCCGCTATTCTGTAGATAAAATTCCAATATTTCAAAATAAAGTGATTGCTTTTCAAGAAGAGATTGGCGGTTTTAAATCTATTGGGTCCGGTTTTGTTGGTCGGATAAACCGGTCTCGTTAGGGAAAAGGTTGCTTCAAAATCGGTTTCAATAACTTCAGGGATGATGAGTAGCAGGTGAGCCGACTGAGTGTATTCCCAGTTTTGGATGGTGTACAGTTCTCCGTCCGTAGACAATGGTAAAGAGCTGTGTCCTATGCCGCCGTTTGCAAAGGCCCTGATGCGTGATTTCCAGATAGAAGGGAGAGCCAAATGATAGTCTGCATGAACAGAACCAGCAGTAGCCCCGTTCAAATAGGTAGTTTGTTGAATGATGGAACTGCTGTCTTTAGGGTGCGTAAATGATGTTATAATCGGAAATTCGATTTTTGATGCAGCCAAACTAATGCCGAATCCGCTATACCTTGTCCCTTTTATCCTGGAATGTTCGAAATGAAAGGACCCGGATCGGGTGAGTGACGGTTTAAGAGTGGGATTTCCGACAACAGGATATTGAGGATTGGTGACATTCGTGTAAGGTGCTAATTGGTCTATGCTTGGCAGGCCAGGTTCAGTATTGTACACCACATTTATCTTATCCGTTTTATTTACTTTGAAGGAGAACTGCATAAAGGGAAGAAGGTTGAAATAGTGATAGGCTAAATGATTGTTTTTCGGATCAGACGATTCTCTCATTATGCCTGGCTGGGCATTGAAGCCAGCTGTAATATCGAACTTGGTTAAATGGAGATTATAAGAGCTACGAAAAGCATGGGTCGTAGTTTTGAGTTGCTGATCCTGGCTAAGAGAATCGACCGGTAACGGACCCGATCCTATCTGCGGAATTGCGGTGCTGACCGCCATACAAGACTGAGTTAATTGACCACGATAGCTAAACTCCAGGAACGAGATATTGGAAAGCGGGGTAAAATAACTAGTTGTTAGTCCGGTGCTTCGGGTGCTATTTGCTTTTGTAACCAGGTATGCGATTGTCGAATTGGTAGATATACTATCACTAGCGATAGCATTTTCCAAATGGTTGTCGCTATTTAAACTGTTTTCAGAGAGGCTCATGGTTGCACCAATGGTAAAACGTCTCCGCGAAGACGCCCATACTTTTTCCCATAATAGGTCCGAACCGATGGAATATCCGGTGGATTCACTGGATGATGTTGATTCGCCGGTTGTGATTTTCGAAAAACCACTATATGTTTGTAAGGCCTGAAAAGTACTATTTGATTGTGAGCTATTTTTTTGAAAATTGACGGAAGTATTGAGGGTCAAAGTGGAATAGGTCGTTGGCTTTGCCACCAATGTGCAGCCAAGTCCGCTAATAGCATTTTGGGCATTATTATTACTGCTTTGGGTCTGATGAATTGCCTCCCCAGGGTAATAGGTATCCTGAATAGTTCCGGAGAGTATCCGGGAGTTGTGATTTTCGTTACTGAAGTTCAGTGATCCTCCTAATTTTGTATTCCACTGATTAGCATAACTCAACTCCGCTGACTCGACAATATCTTGTCCGCCAGTATTGGTTTTGGTAATATTGGCAGCTCCGGAAAGTTGGCGGTCGTTTGCGAAGTCATTAGCGAACCCGCCGGTAGAATAGTTATCCTGGTTTCCAGAGCCGCCCTGTATTTGTCCGAATGAACCCCGGCGCTTTTGAGCATTAAATACGATATTCAGGATTTTTTCAGGTTCGCCGCTTTTGATACCGGTCAGACGTGCTTTCGGTCCATAGTCGTCAATGACTTGTAGTTGATCCACGACATCTGCCGGCAGGTTTTGGAGGGCCTTTTTCACGTCCCCGCCAAAAAATTCCTTTCCATTTACCAGCACTTTCTTAACCGGCTTCCCCTGGACGATTACATTTCCTTGCTGATCGACTTCGATGCCAGGCAATCGCTTGACCACCGCTTCCAGTTCGGAGCCGTCTCTGACAGGAAAGGCCGCCAGGTGATAAGAAACCGTGTCCGGTTGAAAGGTAACCGGTCTTATTCTTGCAACGATGACAGGATCCAGGTCGTTGAAACGCGCCATTAGCTGTATGTCGGGAATATGAACAACAAATGCTTTTGAAGGGGCCGGAAAAGATTGTTTGCTTTCCATGTATCCCGCCATAGTCACCCAAAGGATATAATCACGCAATATAGAAGACTTTACCCTAAATGCCCCGTTCCTGTCGGTAATGGCACGAAGTGTATCTTCTCCCAGGATGATTTGTACAGTTGCAGGATAGAGACCTACGCCTGCTGTGTCAGTAATTTTACCCTGCCATTGATACGAGGATTGAGCCTTGCTATGGAGTGAAAACAGGCATATCAGCAATATAAGATGATATCTTGCGAACATTTCTTCTCAATTCGCCCCTCGTTACTGGCTGAAAGGGCTTTTTGAACTATTTGGACAATAGTTGTTAATAGGCTCCATAGTATTTTTTCCCGCTTATTTCAGGGATACTTAAAGGGATCACCAACCCACTGTTGCCTTCTCCCCCCGCCGCGGCGATTCGCCATTCCCGCGGGCACTTATTAAATTTCCGTTGGAAGCACATTCTCAAACCGTCTCGTGTGTCGAATCCGGCCTTGTAGGCAATTTCGGCTACTGTCATATCAGTTTGATCAAGCAGGTTCTTTGCGATTTCCAGGCGCAAACCGAGGCGATATTGGTGGATAGTCGTATGGAAAATTTGTTTGAAGCCTATTCGTAACTTATAAACATTAATGCCCGCTTTGATAGCCAGGTCTATGTCCGAATATTGGACAGTAGGATCTTTTCGAATAATCTTTTCGACCTCCATGATTTGAGGAATGTCGTAACTTTTGATAGGTTGCATAAGTAAGTTGAATTTTATAGACGAAACGCGTTTATTTGTCTGTATGCAGAAAATGAAGTACCTCAGCCATTAAATTGGCGTTATATGTAAGTACAAATGAAAAAAGCAAAATACAATTATGTGCCTAAGACGGCTTCAAAATCTTTCAGATGATGGACTTGCCTTGAAGTGATTATAACACCATGGGCGAATCGATTAGAGCGTGGAGGACGAGGTTTGGTATGCATATACGATGGTTTGTTGTTTGCTTAGAAACATGCAGTACTAATCAACGCCTTTTCCTAAGTTGGCATGGTCATTAAAAACCGTATGAGTGCTAGAAGTCAGTAATTAGATGAGGGTGAGTCCAGGAAGTGAAGACCCGGCATAGGGACAGTCTGGGCGTAATGGCGCAAACATCAAGCCTCAAACCGTTCCAGGAGCCAGGGCTATTGTTGCCATAATCAGAAGAAATAACCGCTTAAACCTTACAATTGCCAAGTTACACTGGATGCCTGTGATATTTTTGCGGTGAAATATTTTATTTTTCTTGTATGTATTTCTATGTAGCTCCTGCTAAGTTTTATAGCTATGAGGTCGATGCTGTTCTTCGCATGGGTGATCCAGTATAGATAAAAATTATTGGCAAAAATGATCTGTCAGAAAGTAATCAGCTTGTCAGGAGATGTTTACTAACCATCTTACTTTCTAAAATAGGCTATGGTATAGTTTATATAGTCCTCGGGGGAAGATATTGGAGCAAAAACTTCGTGCGACGAGGAAATATTTTCGTCCGAAGCGATCAATCGGTTGTCAATCTTTCTAAACTTCAAACCATTTCCATCCTCTTTATCGACGCAGCAAGAAACGCAAGCTAACCCGCTTTCGAATCCCGCCAATAATCTACTCACCGGGAAATTTATTAATTCGGAACTGTTTTGTATCGGAAAATAACGTTGCAAACTTTCCTCAGTGTCATAACAGGCGCTTAAAGACAACTCGAAGGATTTATCTTCCGAAAAGCCGGGAAAGGAAGCGTGAAGCAGGATTCCAGCTGATTTTTCAGTAGCTGGCAAAAGTACAAAAAAAACCCCATTCTTATTTTCAAACTCGATTTTTCTGTCTTCCAAAAAATTTACAATTGAAAAAATAGACATGCTAAAGCTTTTTATAAGTTACACCTTCACATAACAGCTTCATTAGATTTGTAGACAAACTAGGTGATAATCTCAGCTTGCAGGTAATGGTTCGCCCTTATGTGCCAGGTTAACAACATCTTCAACCAGGATGCAGGTGTCTCAGGATCGACAACTGGAAAATTCAGGGGACTTAAGACTCAACAAATGATGGTGCTTTCGACATTCTGCAGTAGACAAAGGCAGTGGAATTTTTGCCAGGCTTTATCCGATTGGCAAAAGCGCCCACATAGTGGAAGGGGTATTTAGGCTAATCGGTAATGATATAGCTGCTTGAAAACCAATCATTTCCGTAGACTTGCCAATGGAACAAAACGTAAAAATGTCCTGAGGGGTGCCTAAATTCCAACTACAAGCATATAGAATACAGATACCTGGGTGGTTAAAATGGTGTCAGGTGCGTATAAATTACAGAGCCACTTCACTTTCTTAAAAGATTTACCTGATCGTAGCATAACATCAAATGCTATTGATTATGAAAATTTATGACCTTGTCTATCCGGGAATTACTGAAAAAAGAATTCGCCGATCATTTGGATTGCGGCAATTGGAAGATACCATGCAGTTGCTTGGTAGGAACTCTAATTTATCTTATCCGACTAGCTCCCTAAGAACTGAAAAAGAGAAACTTCTTAGACTCCTTTTAAAGAAAAAAGTCCCAATTTTTTATACCGAAAATAGTGAACCTGTTATCGTTCATACAACGAAAACCAGGGCAAATGTTTTCAGTAAACAGAAGGCTGAGACCATTGTTTTCAGCTTATACTCAATAGAAGGGTTAAGTCATAAAACAACACCTTTCATTGGCAAAGCATGTCTGGAGGTTAACAAGGCCGGACAGGTGACATTGAAAGAGTTGAAAATTGGTCCATTGTTCCGGGGAGTAGGGATAGGAACATTTTTAATGGGTCAGATTATGAGATTCGTCGAAGACAAACAATACACATGGGAGCCAATCAATTTTGAAATGAATGAGGTATTGCATAAGAACAAAGAAATGTTGACTGCTTTTTTCCAAAAGTTTTTCACTCAAGTGACGATTTTGAGTGAAGGAAGAATTTCAACGCCAAAGAGTATTGCTTAGCACGATCCATTAAATCCGCTGCCACTCAATGACCCAAGAGGACGTATTTTGAAGTGCTGGAAGACGCTTAGTGTCTTCATTTGTCCAAGGTGTAAAGGAACTTTCCGGTACAAGTTGCAATACTCTTGCAAACAATATTAAATAAATATGAAAATGCCTATTATTGTATTTCAATTAAGTTTTAACCTGTTGTTACGGCAGGAGGATCTTATTGAAAGTGAATTGGCGGCCTGGCGTTCTCGTCGGGCCTTTTCTTTAAGCCTACTCTCCGGATGATATTTAAACTCCCTCCCCGTTCGCAACAACTTTTTTAAACCTCAAGTTTTTCTATGCGACACCTAGTCATAATTATTGCTACTCTTTTTGCCCAAGGTGGGTGTACCAAATTGAATGACTTCCCGCACATCCCGGATGCCGTATATCAGACCTTGCCTGCGCCGACCGGAATGGACATTTCTTATACAACAATCGGCTCGATCCGTTTCAATAATGTCAGCGTTGCTCGCATAAGCGATACTTTGACCATCAGCACCAACAATGGGCAAAATGGCGTTCACATTTGGCTCAAAGCCGATTCACTGGTACAAGATTCTACTTACAACCTGGATGGCAAGTCAGGTGATATTCAACTCTATGACAGGAATGGGAACGTTGTGGGAAGCGCATCTTGGATGCAGGTGGAATTTTTCCAGAACTCCGCAGGCAAAGTTTTCGGAAACATTTCCGGCACCATGGACAACATGATCCAAATGCCAAACTATGCCCAAGCCACGGCATACTTCTACAACCTAAATTTACCGATCAAAATCAGAAAATAATTCCTACAACTAATAAAACTATGAAAGCCATGCCCGACCCCTTTAATGACAGTTATTTGCTGCTATTAGAGATTACAGATTACTTCCTTTCGATTGCAAAACTTAACATCGAAAACTGCGCCTTTTGCAGAAAAAAGATGACAGTAATTTTTATTCAAAAAAATTAAATACTTTTTTTATGAACTTGTTACGGATTACGCATAAACTCTTTAAATTTATAATCTGTTGTCTCTTGATTTCATGCGCACCGAGCTTCCATCAAGTGGACGATATGGTTGCCTATAATGCGATTCCTCACGAATCTTGCTACGACCGCAACCAAATTTTGGAAGACCCTATTGTCACTATTCATGCCAAGCGATGGTCATTTAATGAAGTAGCGCATAAACTTTTCGCACAAACCGGTTTGAGTTCCGCTTACGAAGACAATATTTATGACGAGATCGGCGCGCTAACCTTCAATGTAAAAAATATTCCGGTGAGCCATATTATCCATCAGATATTCGATACCTGCCAATTTATACGGTATAGATTAACTAAAGATGAACTTACCTTATACAGCCTTAATAGATCGGATCGATTTGCGCATTACGATTCCTTACAGGAAGATAGCCTGAAAAGGGAAGTAAAGGAAAATCCTGATCCATTGATCACAATCGATGCTAAAAGTTGGACGCTGGGTAAATTCTTCAAATGTCTACGAGGGCAAACTGCGTATTTATTCGAAACCTCTTCTTTTCAAGTACCTGACAAATTTGGATTCCTTAGTATGTCAGCTAAAAATAAAAGACTGAGCTGGGTACTACGAAAAATGATCAGACGAAACACAGATCTTTTTTGCAGAATTGACACCGTAGAGGGACGTGTAAAGATATACGACGAAATATCAACTGGTAGTGTCGATCTTGCAAAGCATTATTCAATTAGTGAAAGAATCTATTATCGACCGAAGGTTGACTTACTAAAAATTCCATGAATCACACCAGGGAATATTTAGATTAACAAATAATAATCATAATTAAATCATCGGGAGATTTCCTCTGTTTTTACAACAAGGTAACATCTCTACAAGTATCTGACAGATGGATGAACGTGAACGACTGATGATCGCCCATTTTGGTATGGATAAAGCACGGTGTTCTCGATTGGCTGTACTGGCAAATTACATCTGACGACGGCTGAAGAATCTAAAGCGCATCAAATAGGTATGTACAATAAACCAATAAAAGGGCCAGGTATCCTTTAATGCCTGTGAAGAAGATACGTAATAGTATTAAAATGGTTATTTAGATACAACGGGGCTTACCCCCCTGCAGATTTACGAGGTTGGGTATGAATACCATTCATTCTTCAGTACGGTAAACAAAGGAAACAAGGAATCCATCTAGGCCATCAGTGCTAAGAAACATCAATAAATACTCATCAGTTATTATTGTGGATTTAAAAGGTTTACACTGGTGGCCTATTGATAGAATAAGTTTAAAAAAAAAGTCGATTGGACTATTGCCCATTTAACTAATCCTTTCATTCTGCCGCCACATTCATTAGTAGATACTCAAAACATTTGGAGTTTGCAAGGGTGGAGCTCGGGATGATAGTGAGACAAATGATTGTGCTGGTTTGCGGCAGACGGCAGAGTGTTATTAGGGCAAAGAATAATCAGATGAAAGCGTGCTTAAAAAATTCCTCCTGAGGGTATCCGGACTTAGCGGATCTCCAGAAGACAGATAAGAAATTGTGAATCGTAAAGGGATCCCGTGTGGTGCGCAACGCATGGGGAAGCTGATAAGACGAACAATCACCCTTTCCCTTTCCAGGCCGGAAGGGTTGGACGCCGTCAGTGAAGGCGGCGGTACTTATAATAATAGGGAAACCAGGCAGCAATGCTCGGTTTCATGGTAAAGGTTGGAACAAATCCTGCAACAGGGGTTGCGGGCTCTTTTCCTGGCTGATCTCAGCATAGGGTTAGGGGTCTAATGGATTTATATCTTCATATAGCATCTTTTGGGTTACCCCAAAGGGGGGCCTCGTTAGTCAAACCCTGTGGTCTATGTGACGTGGGGTTCATTTAGCGTCCACCCGATCCCCTTTAGAGGCAGGAGGGGGAGCCGAATTTCCTAAGATAATAGGCCCCCTCCCGTGATTGGGAGGGGGTAATTTTAAATTTTCTTAGCTAACTGGCTAGAAATAGTTATACACTTCTCAGCCGCCTCTTATAAACAGTATAGCCAGGCCATTCATTGTTAGCGATTCTAACGTTACAGGCACCCATAGTATGTGTCGAGAAGGTTTTAACTAAATACCTTGGGGTTCGCCAGCCGGATCTTATGCCACCAGCTTACAGGCATGTCATTTTTCCTTCAAATAGGGGCAAGAAAACGATAAAATCCTGACGGGCTGATAAGGTTTTAGGGGTTAATGACTCGGAAAAATACAAGTTAATGCAAATCCCTCCCTTCTTAACTTCTCCCTTCATCCGTCCCTTGGCTCCTTGAAATTAGAAAGAAAATGCTGGTTCGCTTCTGTACTTTGGATGACCATTCGCTTGGCCAATCCTTCCCTTTGTTAAAAAGCTTGACGAAGGGGCACTTCCCGTTCCCTTCCTCGATCTCCTACCCTTTCATAGGTATTGGCGCCCTGATCTTCTATTTACACAAACCTCCCGCTTTATTCCACGGAATCTTCCGGCCACTCCGGATACCGAGACCCTATGTCATACTCTCCGTTTTTTCAGAATGACCATTATATATTTGATACAATTTGAACCGGTTTAGTATATTTGTCGCGTAAATAAGTTCTTTAAAAGGTTTGCGAACTAAACGGTGACCTCCAAATTCCGTCAGTCGCAACTTAATGGTACATAACGTATTACGAAACTTCGGTTCGGGTTGTCGTCCCGAGTTGAAGTAAGATTTGATACCGGTAGATTTACTGATAGGCTGCATGGACTTTATAGGCAACGCTGACATCAAAAATCAGGCAGCTTTGGCTTTATTTCCCAGTTTGACGTATTTCCCTTCAGAAGACCTTTGATCGCAATTCCGTACGTATTCAAACACTTCAGATCTTAAAAAATATACGCGCCCCCCCTGTTTATGGCTCGGCAAGCCTTTTTTCATCCACTCGTGAAGGGTGACCAGGGATATGTGGAATAGGCCGGCCACTTCCTTTCGGTTCAAAAAATCCTCTTGACTTGAAACGGTGACACCTACGGAACTCAGTGGGTGCTCCTGAAAGTAGTCTATGAGCGCTTCGCGGATCCAGCGCCGAAAATCTTGTTCCGTAGGAATAAATAAGGGTTCCATAATTTTTGATGCTGCCTTTACCCACCAACACCTTCCCAAGAATTGGAACTGATTGGTCGAGGGCGCTTACCTACCCTGTTTATTCAAATATAGGAGAATTTAATAGCTGGCCGTCAGAGGTTGAACCGCACTACGGTCAATTAATTCTAAAAAAAAGACCACCGAAAGGTAGCCTATAGGTAATGGTTGAGGTGCATCGCTTAATTAGGCTGTATTTTTTATTGGCAGGTTTTTGAACGCCTCGACCTGTTCGGCAATTTCCCTTTTCTGCTCACACGGTAAACTGGCGACATATCTTTTAGTGGTAGCTGGATTTTTCTGCCCCAGTTCTTCTTGTATATCGAGTAGCGATGCGCCAGCAAGCCGGCGAAGGGTGGCATAACTATGTCTGGCCACTTGGCATCCGGCATCCTTTTCTATCCCCAGGGCATCCAGAATACGCTGCACCCACTTGTTGGTAGTTTTGATAAAATATTCGATTACCTCCATCTGCCGCAGCGGATCCATACCGGGTTGCAGAATAGGGAAAATGTAATTCCCAGGGCTTTTGTCTTGATTTCCAAATTCATCTATCGTTTGCTGCATGTCTACGGTGATGATCGCCCGGATTTTGGGTGGATCATCCCCCGTATCTTCGGTCTTGGCTCGTTCAAATTCTATAAATCCTCCGACAATATTTTTACATTGAAGGTTCGCCATATCTTTTGGATTGAAGCCTTGACAAAAAAGCATGAAAAACCAGTATGCCTTGAATTTGCGCATCTGCGGCCATTTCGGATCACAGGAGAAGTAATAAACTTGCTGTAGTTCTTCCCCGGTGAAAGCCTTTTTTATGTTGCTTGAACCTGGTATGACAAATTCCCTCTTTCCAAAAGGATAGCAATTTTCCCTCTTTATTATGTGCTGGCGAATAGCCTCGTTAAAAACTGTTTTCAACTTTCGGGTATATATTCCAACGGTTGTCTTGGTACGCTCTTTCCTATGGTTGTCCGTATTTTTTTTCATCCACTCCTTGTAATGGTACAAGGTTTCTTTGGTAATCACCCTGAACGGCACATTCCCAAAGAATTTCTTCAGCGATACATAGGCACAGTGGTACCCGCTGGCAGTCTTCACCTTCTCCTGTGAGATTTTCTCTTTAATAATCCATTTGAATACTTCCCCCATAGTCCCCGGCGCGGTCGTTTCAAGCAAAATCGGAAACTTTTTTTCATAAGGAGCGAAGTCAAATACTTTGTTTACTTCTTTAATGGGCCGGGCCTTGATATATGTTTGGTCAAAATGAGGGTTATCTTTAATATAATCCCGTTCAAATAGATCGAAGGAGAAGAGATCGATATTTTTAACGACCTCCGCAGCAGTTCGCTCAATCTCCTTCAGGGTATCCCGAAGTTCCTGCAGCTCTGCCCGAATGTTTTTAGCCGTCATCTTGTCATGGTCCGCCTTCGACAGGCCATAAACAGTGGTGTACATTTTAGCTTTACCGGCGTTAACCCGTAGCCGGTAGGCATAGTCGTTCGATTTTTTCCGCAAAGTACGGAGATCAAAATAAATTTCGGTTTTAATCGACATAAATACTATTTTCGCGTTCCCAATCTTTCCAAACCGTGCATAAACGGTGCACGAAAACCCTGGTTAAACAGGGTAAAGCCTGGAAAGACAAAGTTGGCGAAAAAGTTCTTAGACAGTGATAATCAAACAATTAGGATAAGACAAGTTAGAGTATGTTATAGTTAAGTTAGCTATCTCATCTCTCTTACAAGCAGAGGGTCGGCGGTTCGAACCCGTCAACTCCCACTAAGCCTCACATAAATGTGGGGCTTTTTTGTTTTAGCTTATGCGTGCCAGTCACTGGTTTATGTTTTTCTGATTATCAAATACATGCACGACACAAAAAGGTCTGGAGTCTACCCCACCGACTGTCCGAATAACTCACGTCTTTTCGTCTTGTATCGCTGTTATGAGCACGACCCAGTTGGAATCTTTAAATTTGCACATGAAAATTGCACAAAAAGGCATCTGCTTGTTTTGACTTTCACAACAAACTGATTTACAAGCGATTTCGAATAATCGGAGAAAAGGAGTAAATTTGTAAAAAGCCATAATTATGGATCTCATAATCGATCTTGACGGCATCAATGACTCCTCGAAACAGGATTGGCTCCTTCGCACTTTGAAACTAATGGGCATAGGTTATCATACCGCCGAAAAGCCGCAAACTCTCGACGAATACAATAATGACCTCGAAGCAGGTAATGCCGAAATTGAAAAAGGCAATTTTATGACCAATGATCAATTGAAGAAAGAAATCAAGTCATGGTAACGGTATGGACGCCACAAGCAATAACAGAGTTAAGAAAAGCCTACGACTATATTAGCAAAGATTCTACCCAAAATGCCAGGAAGGTTGTTGATGAACTAACTGCCATTGCCGATCGATTGCCAGCTCCAACCCGAAATGTTCCCTCCTGATAAATTCAAGAAAAATAATGATGGCACATGGCGGGCATTTGAAAAATATCACTATCGTATTTCATATCTGATAACTCCTGAAGAAATTCGTATTGTTCGGATGAGACATACGAGCAGGACACCCCTTCAGTATTGATTAAAACAAAAGTGACGGTCTGGTAACTAAAAAGCGTATTGGGAGGAAATTTTTTAAAGTTATGTGCGACAAATTGATCTTTTATCTATATGGTCGAGCTAGAGAAATTTTTCATCCACGCAACGATCGGTTATGGCTAAAGAACCTTACTCCGTAACTCCCGGGGTAGGAGATGGTCGATTTCTTCATCGGAAAACGTAAGCTCTTCATTCAAATGCAAACCTTTAGTAGCTTCTTTATATGCTGCGTTAATAGTCCGCGGTGCACCTTTATAGGTATTAAATAGCTTTTCCTGGAGTTTATCCCGCTGAGCTGTAATTTCTTTCGAGCTTGCCGTTCCGGACCTTAAGTCGGTAAGAAGAGACAAATAACTCTCCCGGATGTTCCAGATTTGGCTGGCCGCGGCAGAATGTTTTTGCGAAATGGCACCCAGGTCGTAATCTTTAGTGTAGGCGTTGATTCCAAAGAGTAGTGCCGACAGAATGGCCGAAATAATCCCAACCACTCGGCAATCTCCGAAAACAGCGACTAAAATACCCGTTGTGGTCAAAGCCGATAAAGCTATTTGGGCAATTTTTAGCCGGGAATGTCTTCTCCAAAGGATGTCCGCACACTTCTCTTGTGTCTTGTGCGTCCATACGACGCGTCCGTACAGTTCTCGCAACTGGGATTCAAGTACACTATTCAGGGAATCTTGTGCCATAAAGTTCTCTCCACTTTTGTTTTGCCGACCATTCTTTACTTTCTCCAAGTAATGTGATAGCTTCCTTTGTGATATTATGAGCCAAGGTGGCTTTGTAACGAAAATTGTCTGTGTTGGAAATGGCCTGCCCGCTGCCGACAGCATACCACAGCGTCTGGGAGGCAGGCTGATTTTTAAGATATTCAAAGAAATCCCTGGTCATCCAATCATAATACAGGTATGACTGTTTTCGCTCGGCCCAGTCTGAAATGAATCTACATGCCAGTGTATCGAGTAACAGCCCATTGATAGGCACATTACAGTAATATTTCCATGCCCGCATCATTCGGCAAAGCGGCCGCAAGTTACAGTTGGCATCCGAATCTGCCGATGCAATAGCCTCTATCTCTGGGAGAGGATTGGTGGTTCTCCAGCTACCCCCATTGTTAGCGTCTGCATAGGTATAGTGGCCGGCTTCGACTTTAAAAACAGGGAGAACTTCAAATTTCATATCATCGGCAAAAGTGACTTGGACAACTTGCCCGTCTCCGCGGACATCTGTTGATGAATAGGTCTGTTGAATCGATCGTTTAACTGCTTGCAGAAGCGCTGATTGTCCATTGGAAACATAGCTATTATAGGTGTTGTATGTCGACAGCGGCATTTCGAAGATCATGTCAATGTCGCTGACCCTTCCGTTGGCGGTATTTCGACCGAAAGAGCCTATGTATCGGCCACCCGAAGTACCCTCCACATTCCAAAAGTCCTTATTTAATCGTGTGCAGATAGCATTATATCGTGTGGCGATGACGGACCGTGTATCGGAACTAATCAAGAGGTCATCGCAAAAAGTTTGAAAAAGAGCTGCTACTCCCATAATGGAAACAGTATATTATTAAAAAGGCCCGATATCGAAATATCCGGCAACTGCAAAAAAATGCAAAATGATTAATTGGCGCATTCTGGGAGCTTTAGCAGGTTGTCGCTGACGACGTTGTCTGCACGGGTCTTGACAAACTTGGTGCCTTTTGATGAGATTTCCCCGAACAAAGTGGTTTTGTTCCCGTAGGCGTCCTTTACATAGGCCTCTCCCTTCTCGTTGACTATCCAATCATACATGCCTTCTCTTGAAGTTGTTCCCGTGTTGTTATTGGCTTCGTTTATCCAATTCAAGGAGGTAATCGCGACGTAGGGGCTTTCATGGTTTCCCCCGGCTTTTTTGATACACGTAATCCTGATTCCCATAATAATAGATTTTAGTTAATACAAAAGTAGAACAAAAACAAGAACAATAGGAAAAAGTAGAACGCCGGGTGGATAAAATGTGAAATTCTTCTTATCTTGCACCAAAATAGAAGTCAGTGTTAAAGCTTCATCCTCAACAACTTGCGCTTCTGGACCTTCTTCGAAAAAATATTGACAATCCATTGACTGTCAGAGATTTACAGGACGAACTCGGAATGTCATCAACCAGCTTAGTGCAGCACCACATCGAACAGCTGGAGAAAAGAGGCTATTTAAAAAGAAATCCTTCAAATCCGCGCGATTATCAAATACTGACCGACCCTGAACGCCCGATTTCTTACCTGAATTTATACGGTTTAGCACAATGTGGTCCCAGCGGATCCGTTTTAGACGGATCACCAATTGATCGAATTCCAATAGCTTCGAGATTGATCAAATTCCCTGTTCAGGACGCATTTCTTGTTGAAGCGAGTGGCGAATCGATGGTTCCCAAAATAAATCCAGGCGACTTGGTTATTGTGCAAAAAAAGACGCAGGCTTTAAACGGCGACATTGTTGTTTGCGTTAATGATGGAGAAGTCCTCATCAAAAAATTTGTACAGGCCGGTGAAAAGATAATTCTTCAATCAGAAAACAAAATATTTCCTCCATTCGTCGCAAGTGAAAATTTATTGATTGAAGGAATTGTCCGAGGAATATTTCAATACAATTAGTGCAACATCTTCAGTTTTAAAAAGCGAAACGCTTAATAGAATTCAAAGCAATATTTCTCCTTTTAGCACTTGCTCAATGAATGACTTGCTGCGAAGTTTTCTGAGGGCTAAGACATAAGCATAGGGACTTTCCATTTTGGTCCTTTTGTAGTCAATAGCCGCTCCTACTGCCTTTGCAATGAACAGCATACCCGCGGCCCCTGCTCCAGCAGCAACCCCCGCTCCCGAAACAACAGCGGGAACAGACAGGGAAAGCAGACCGGTACCCGCGGTGATACCGACGCTTTTATAAGATCGGGCAAGGTTGTTCGTGGCAATATTCATTTTTCTCTCTTTGTTTCGGATGGTATGTTCGAGTGTGCCCTGGTCGGTCACGCCTTTCAGATCTTTGACAAGATTATTGACCTCTTCATAAAAAAGCAACCGCTCATCGGCGTGTTTCTCCCTGAATTTTTTGATCTTGCTAATAGGCAAATTCTCCACGGGTTCAGGTACTGCCGTTCGAATAACGAGACTCGCCAACATTGACCCCATATCTCGCCGGGTTGTTTCGCTAGCCATTCCTCGCAGTAGCGGATGAAAAACTGCGTTATCAGTCACAACGGGTGCGTTCTTCTGGCCAGACAGATGATTGGCAAGGTAAGTCATATATATTGCTGCTGTAGCACCATCCATTTTGATAAAACCGTCTCGATTCCTGCGAGATTTTTTTGCTAAGTCCATCTCCCACAACTTATGCCACAACATATAACTTAGTTTGTCTATGTGCAGCGACTGCAGCTCATTACTGCGACCTGCGCGCGTTAATTTACTATACAATGCCTCGCGTTGGTTTTTTTTACCAAACTCGCGTTCAAAGTATTCCAAAAAATGGTTGGATATTGTACTAGCTGCTTGCCTGGTTGGTAAATTTTCTACAAATCCTAACTCCCCAATTATCCTCTTCACGATATCGCTGTCTTGAGGTTGGTAGTAATCTGGAACCATGCGGAAGAGACCATCATAATATAAGGCCGCTGTTTTCAACCAATGTTCATCCTGGAAATGGATATAAGGATAGTAAAGGGCCTTACCGTAAGCAATCGCATTTGGCATAGTTAAATTTTAATGTAATATAGAATGGTTCACGCACTGACCGTGCGAAAGTTATAAATACAAGCGGTCCAAAATAGTTCTTTTTCACTAATGTCATTTACTTAAGGTTAACAGGTCTTCGTAGCCCATTTGATAAAGTCTGGGCGTTTTTTTTCGGGGGTGGAATCGTCCGGGCCGGACCGTCTCGGTATTAGCTCCTATTTATATGCTATCTACAAATTACTTCATTATCAATTGCCTTATCCCCGTTAAAACACCCTTTTTTGCTAAAGTAAACGGCATTAGTGTTTTCACGGCGCCATTCTTTGTTTTTCACCCTATATTGCGCAGAAAAGCAATTTTCTAATAGCCAGCGGATCGTCTACAGAGCGTTTGGCATATTAAAAACATCAAATACCTTCGTCTTCTATGAAAAAAACTGACCCAACGTCTTTCTGGAAACGCTATGAGTTGCTTAGTTCAACGAAGGATTATGTAGCGTCTGTAATATCGCCTAAAGTTTGCCGTTTCTGTAAAAAGATCGAGCCCTCGACTTCTTTTAACATGAAAGCTCACGTCATTTCGGAATTGCTCGGTTCCAATAATGTTATTGCAAATGATGAATGCGATAACTGCAATAAAATCTTTAGTGCTTATGAATCTCATCTCTCACTGTACTTTCGACCATACCTTACAATGACAGGTACATCCGGGAAGCGAGGGGTGCCTGATTTTCAGTCTCGTACTGTGGATCGGAACGAGAATACTCGCACTCTGATCAAAAGTGAGGAAAATCGGCGAAAAGTAATCCTTACAGATTCTCCGGACTACGAATTGGATAGGGAAAATAAGAGATTTACACTGATTTTTCGCAAACCTCCTTTAATACCTTTTCTTGTTTATAAAGCCCTTGTGAAAATCGGATTGTCCTTGATTCCAGAGAGCCATTTGACTGAATTTGGCGAAGTGTTTAATTGGCTATTAAATGATAACCATTGGGTAAGTACTTTCCAATTGTGTTGGGTCAACCTTCTAACTTTTAAGAAGTTCAGCGAACCATATGCCGATCTATACAGGGCCAAGCGCGTTCTTTATAGCAAGTCTTTTTCAGCTGAATACACATTGGTTGTTGGATTTGCAAATGTTATTGTTCAAATATTTCTTCCTATATCCGATTCGTTGAGTCCAAAGGTCGCGGGAAAGAGTCCAGTACTAGAGTTATTTCCTGGATTTGCATTCGATGACCTATCACGAAAAGACGTTGTCACTATTTCTGGTCTCGATTTGAGTGAGCGGGAAACTGTCACATTAAATCATCGCCTCAATTTCACTTTCCAAAATGGAGAATTCAGGGACAATTCCGGTATGCAATCAAATACTGGCGTCTCTTAAACAATGCGCTCGGTGTATATCATTATGCCCCGGATATGATCGATCATATCCGTGTTAACTGGCACAGACAATTGACCGATATTAAACTGGAGGTGGGTAAGAGCAAAGGGGTCAAAATGGAAGCGGATAAATATTATGGCATGTCGGTATTCATTCATGTCTATGTTTACGGTCCGGCCTTCAAGGGAGAATTAAAAGCGCAGTTTGACGGACTGACCTGTTGAATGAGCCTGCAATACTATTATAACGATATTGATTTGTTATCTCAATTGTATGACACTCCAAATAGTTACTCGATGATTGGAATAAATATTAAAGCCGCTGGTGATACCTACACGATACGTAAAGAAATCTCCGTTGAAAGAGAGAACGCCGATATCTACCTTTGTGAAAATACCGAGGGCAGGAAGTTTATCATTAAATACTTCCGCAATATTATTCCCAGGGCAAACATTGGCTATGGTATTTACAATCATTTCGGGAGGGGCAGGGATGGTAGTCGTTCCGTGTTTGACGAAATTCGACAGGAATCAGCATTGCGTGAGTTTATTGTCAAACATTATGAGCGCGTTCGTTATGAAGGTTCCTGGTTGATAGTCATGGAATTTATCGAGGGAGTTGATCTTCGGGATTTTATGGTAAGGAATTATTCTACCTCCTTAAACAAAGTGCTTGCCGCAATAAGGGCGCTGGCGGAGACAATGGCAACCTGGCACAATCACGGATTTGCGCATGGAGATCCTCATCTGGAAAATGCTATTTTGCAAACCTTGGATGATCAATCCTATGCGGTAAAACTTATTGACTATAGCCAGCTTCATTTTAAGGAATTCGAGTACTGTAAATATTATAAGTGTTTTTCCACCGACCCCTTGAGAAGAATACGGGAAGATCTGGAAAACCCTTTCCATGGTAAACTCGGAAGAGGTTTCCGGTGTGATATCCAGGCTGTTCAGCAGGAACTTGGAGCCGACTCCACGATGATAGCATGCTTCGACGAAACATATAGGCGGAGTATACAATTTCACTTGTAGAATTATTTACTATGCATAATTATACCTATACATCCATCGACAACATAATTGAAGAATATCCCTGCGAAGAGGAAAAACCAAAGACGACCAAGCTATTTGGATTGGCTGAAAAATGTAAAATGGAAGAACGGATTACCAGGAAGCAGATGTATCAATTTTGTCATTGGAAATCTACCCGGTCCTCCCATCATGTATTGACAAATCCTCCTACCTTTATCAATGAGATATTCAGGCAATCGCTACAGGCAGACAATGAAATCATTAAACTCCATCTTTTGACTGCCATTACGGGAGTTAATATCCCTACAGCATCCGCCATTTTAATGTTTCTGGATCCGCGGAAATATGGTGTCCTGGATACACGGGTCTGGCAACTGTTATTCGATTTTCATGAAGTCGAAGATAAGGAGAAGGGGGTTAATTTCACTCTGACTGATTGGAAGAAATATATTTTCATCTTACGAAAATATGCAAAAAAACATCGAAAATCTGTTCGGGAGGTAGAAAAGAAACTTTTTTCATTGCATCGGCAATTATTTAACATACATCGCTGATTAATTCTTATTGCGTTGCTTACGGTCATACAGTCAGCTGGCAAGCCTCCGGTTGGCCGGATTAGCGGTTATCCTTTGTGCACAAAGTTTTTTTATCAAAGCCATATACATACCATGCCCCATAAGGATATAGTTCAACCGGGTAGTACACTAGTGAGAGTATCGATGCAAAAAAATATGAATTTTCAGGATTGAGAAAGAATTGCCTTTAGGCTGCACTTTTCGCTTAATACCTTTTTGGACAATTCTATCCCCAGTTTACGTGAAATGTCTTCATAGGCAGATCTCAGGTCATTAGATTTGAAAGGCCTTACGGTGTGAATTGCTTTAATGATTGAGTTCCATTCAATAAGAAGGTAATTTAGAATGTCTAGCCAACAAATCAGATGTAATGTCGTATAGACTTTTATCCCTGGATCCAGTTTGCCGAGTGCCTTTGTAAAAGCCTTATCGTCGGAAATAATCAATTGGGCACTGATCTTCTTAAATTGTGCATAGCTTTCTGACTCTCCCTTGTCCATACCTTTAAACCCATCGACAAGAATTAAAGTGAACGAATCATATGAGGTGCAAAGGCGAAAAAAGCCCTGATCGGGCTTTAGTCTTTCAAGTAGCCAAGAACGATTTGGTTCGAGAGCCAGCCCCTTTTCGTACTCATTTTTAACAGACATTGGAATATAAAGGGTATGGAAAATATTCTTGAATTGGTCAAAAAAGGACCTTTTATCATGTAGTCGAGTCACATATACCAAAGCAGTATTATCAATTACGGCTGAAAACAAAGTGAGCTATTTGGAGGTTGCAGAGTTAAGGGCAAGAAGGCCCAAACCGATCAAAAGAATTGCACCGATCGCATTTTGAGCATCCCGTTTTTGCAGTTTGGCCTGATTTTCCCGGATACTATTGATAGTTTGATCAAGAATTTCCTGAGCGGACGATTTGGTGGAGTCAATATATACCTCTGTGCAATTCAGGGTATGGTGCAAATTCTTTACCCGATCGTACACGATAATTATTTTGGATTTATCACCCAGGGATTTGTACGCTATTTCAATTTCCTGCTGCACGGTAGGAGTGAGATTGGAAGTTGAAAAAAGAATAAAATAATCCGACGACTTAATGCGGAATTCTGTTTCTTGGGTTACGAGGGGCTTTCCTCCAAAACGGTCAGGCAGCAACATGGTAAAGCCATGGATTGCGCCCAACGTTTGTAGCCGAACTGCCAGGGTCTGCTCAAATTCATTTCGAGGGTTGTATGTAACGAAGATCGTAGTCGGATTCATATCTGCATTTAGGATAATCATTCAAAGATACCCATTTTTAAGTCCTTGACCAATCTGTTAAACGGCTTGGCCAATTAGCCGCCTTATTCTGCGTTGACTCTTAATAACCTTATTTTCATTATATAACTATTTTTTTTAATATTATAAATTGACACTCGCTTTAGCAATATGCGTAATGCAGCCATCGCCATTGTTCTTGATGCTGTTTTAACCATATCCTTGTTGGAAATTTTGAAATTTGCCTTCGAAAATTGCACTAAAAAAACTCTGTCTATTGTTGATCTAGGGCCTTAGCTCAGGGAACTGCCCTTAAAGCCGATATCGTTCCTGTAATAGTGCTGATTTTCCCCGGCAATACTGGCTCTTCTTGTATGCCTGAAACAAACTAGCTCATTCTCAGCCATTATCCCCCGTTAAAACACCCTTTTTTTGGTAGCGCGTGTCTGAGATTGCCATTCATGTGTCGCCTTTCATCGATTTATATTACCTTAACCAAATACAAAAAAAGCCGCTTGCTGCTATGGGAAAAATTAACAAGTATCTTACCAAAAAGCTCAAGGAGGATATCAAACGAGTTGGCTCATCCAACATCATTACCTGGCTCAAAGATAGGGAGATTAAAATTCCCTCTACAGCAAATAACCTTTTTGAATTCTTGTCTGAGTTGTTTTTACTCCATCAAACTGGCGAGACGGAAACGGATTCTGTTTCCCATCCTTCTCCAGCTATCCGCCTATGCAGGAGTGTTCCTGAATTGGCTCTATCTGAATGATTGATGGGCCGTCATCATCGGGCGCTACTGCTCGTTCTATCCCCCTTCCTACTCAATTTCAAAAAACCAATATGAAAAAAATCCCCGCTTCCGCTTTAGCCATTGCCCTTTTTGTCACCACAGTCCTTTTGGGCTACCATTGCGGCAACAACGCTTCCACGACCAACAGTGATTCCACCTCGGCGATCGTAAAAGCCGATTCCGCAACCGCAACCCCCAGCGGCGCCTTCCTGGACCACCGGGACTCAACTCCCTCGAAGCAACAGTACAACGACCCACTTTTTGCGCTCAGTCACGACTACCCCACTGCGGTCACTCCCGTCACGAATCCAAGCTGGCAGCGGGCTTTGAACGGACAACCTATCTCGGAATCAAACGTGTTCAAATACATGGATTCACTAAAGAGCTATGTGGCGCCCCGCGTGCTTCCCTTCTTTACCAATAACACGAAATGGACCGCCGAGAAATACGGGTGGTTTCAGGAACCCTGGCTCGGTTCACAACGAGAAGCTATACTCGGCACCTACCAAGGAAATGGCAATCCGGCCAATATGTTTAAAACACTGAAAGAAGATGAAGCTGGCTATGTTTTGGTTCTGTATGATTCGGTTTCGGCCTATACCATGGGGCAGATATGGGGTAAAACTGGTGTAAAAGTCAACCTAGCCAACAACGCGACGCAATTTCCGGAAAGTAGCGTCATCGTAAAGCTTGCCTTCTCCAACGTGAATTACCCGAAGTGGCCGGTGATGAAGGACGCACAGACTTTTAGCATTTATGACACAATCGCGACAAAGGCAGATCCGAGAACGGGCTACCAGATACGCAAGGTCAGCTTCTTTCAAATGGATGTGATCGTCAAAGACGTCAAAACGGCCCCAAAAACGGGTTGGATCTATTCCACCTTCGTCTATGACAAAGACGCGAAAGGATCCCTCTGGGATAAAATGGTACCGCTGGGCGCCATGTGGGGCAATGACCCCCGGGTAAATAGTCCCCTAACGCCCCCATACCCCAAGCTTTCAGAAACAATCATCAACCCTAAAGCACCGGTATATAGTAAGGAAACCCTCGGTTGGGGCGGCCGACTGAGCGGTCCCAACGACGGTGCGGTCGCGCAGGAAGCGGTGGATATCAAAACGGGGAAAAAGTATCAGAACCTGGCTTTATCCTCGTGCATGAGCTGTCACCTCCCCGCGCAGGATACACTGAAGTCGTTTCTGTTACCTGGGGCGTTTCCGAATCCGAGTGGTCCACTGTACGTTCATACCCCAGGCAGTGCAGAATGGAATTTATGGTTTAGGGATAATAACGGCAGCACTCCTTTCGATGCCGGGCAGGTAGCCATGGACTATGACATGGTGATGGCCTTTAAATCCGTGGGCGCGTGGCTGAAGGCACAGCCAACCGTACAAAAGAATTTTCTTGCCATCAAAAACAATATTGACGCCATCACTCAATACAGACGGCACAACACGCACAGTCAATTCTGGCATTAAGAATAGGGAGAACCAATGGCAGCCGCAGTACAACTATTGTTAACGATCAATAGTTTGTTGGGCACAATCCCTTATTAATTTTTAAGAACAAATGTAACAGATTTATTCATAGGCAGATACACTAAAGTAATTGGTCTGTCCGTTTATATCAACCTATGTCGTCACGAATATTCCTTCAAACGCTTCAAAATAAGTTGAAAGGAGGTAACCTTCGATCGATCTACCTGAATGGTCTGCCCGGAAGGTTGGTTGCCCGGCTGGACGTCAAACAGCTCGATCTAATTAGCGAAGCTCTCGCTCACGATTTCTTGACGGCACTCCTCTCCTCTCCCAGCTTCGAATTCCGGATCTCATACGATCAAATTGACTTGAATCAGTTGCCGCAGGAAACTCAGAAAAAATTGTCCGTCCTTTCGAAAAGACTCAACGCCATCGCCATCGACAACGAAGATTTCTTTAAAGAACATGGTACCAAGACCTTGGGATTCGGTTATCCGCTCCTGATTAGGCGTTCAACCAAAGATCCAACCAAGGTAATAAAGGCGCCACTTTTCATTTGGCCACTTGAATTGGTCAAATCAAAGAACAAGGTCAATGAATGGACGCTGTTACGCAACAAGGTGATCAAGGAAAATGGAAAGATCGTGGATGCGGATGTTCACCCGATTCTGATGAATCATGTCCTGACGTCGTTCATCAAAACAGAGGACGATGTAGTCCTTCCAGGTTTGGCCAGTGAAATTCTGGAGGATTCCTTACTCGATAAGGACGAATTGTTAGCAGCATGCTGTCAGATTTTGGCATCGCTCAATTCAGGAAGCAAGGACGTACAGGCAGCGGCGTTGAAAGAAAATTTCTCCATGCCGATCAAAGCTATGCCAGAACCGACTCAAATCGACAGCATTGCCAATCAAAAAGCATACATTCACTTTGCAGGTGTCTTGGGACTCTTTCGTTCCCAGAACGAAAGCATCATGACTGACATTTCAAAGTTGCTAGATCGGTTCGACGAATTTCAGTTTGACGCGTTAGTCGTCAATAAACATTCAAATTCTCCCTTTAGTGCCGTCGACACGGATCCGAGCCAACAGGCGATTATCGGGGCACTAACCACTGAGGCTAATCAGGTTATCCAGGGGCCGCCGGGCACGGGCAAGAGTCAATCACTTACTGCGCTGATCACCAATGCACTGGCCAATAACTTAAAATGCCTAGTTGTCTGTGAGAAAAAAACAGCGTTGGAAGTCATAAAGCAAAATTTAGAACGGAAAAGCAATAAAATAGCAGCACTGGTGGGGGTCATCGACCATGTGAACGACGATCGGGAAGCCATTGTAGACTCAGTGAGGGAAAGACAGGATAAATTATTTTCCGGGTTATCCCATCAGCAGGCCGAGAAGAAATATGAGAATGCGTCAAAAACAATTACGGATGTCGCCACCACGATTAATGGACAACATCGGGCACTTGCACAAAGTCTTTACCGGGGTGAAACATGGACAAATCTAGTCGGTCGATTTTTGGCGCTGAAGCGATCGTTTGGCCAAGTGCCCCTGCGAAATGCCTTGGACAAACGCGCTTTTCAATTTCAAAAAAAAGAAAATGAGCTGTACGAACTAAAAACAATCCTGGATCGAGCCGACGGTCTTTTCCATCAGTCAAAATCCTACCACGCCGCCTTTGACCTGCTCGGCCCTTCTCTTTTTAACGGAACAGGGGTGAGTGAGGCAAAACTAAGATTAATGGATTCCTTGAGCGCCCTACAAGAAGAACTGCCGGGTATAGAAGAGAACGCCAAACGTACAATGGCCTCGGCGAATGAATGGGTCCAAAAAGAATTTGGTCAATTTCCGCAGGTTGTTCAGGACGAGGTGCGGCCCTATTTGCCATCCTTGCAGGGCCAGATCGTCGAGAAAACCCCTATGCCACCTACACTCGCGTTGGAGGATTTTATCGAGGAATCAGTAAAGAAATTACAAGCCCACCAAACCTGCGCGGAGCAGTTTGTTATGTCTTACTCTAACCAGTTGGAGCAACACTATAAGGCATACGACCAGTCTCTGAGCGATTCCATAGAAAGCTATTTTCGATTTGTTGAAGAAAATGAAAACGAATATGGGCTCTCCTTTTTTAAAAATGGCCACGGGGAGAAGTTCAAAACACAAGTGTTGGGGTTGGTATCAGGAAAACATCGACGACTGAAGGCCAACCGGATCGCAGTAAGGACAGGGATTGACGCGATCCGAAGCATACAGCAGACGAAAGCATACCTGGAACATACCTACAATGACCAGGAAGAATCGATCGAGTTACAGCGGTACAGTGACAATATTCGGGAACTGCGCGAAAAAGTGTATAGTTGGCGAAAAGAGTATCCGACCACAATCCAATCCTACTTAGAGGAAATCAATGAGAAAAACATTCATCCGGATTTGCTGGAAGTAAGGCCGCAGTTGCAGATCATCTTGAATGATTTGGACGATATCCTTAAGTTGGTCGCGAGACGGTGTAACCTTGATGGGGTGGGTAGCGCAACAACTGTTCAAGCCGTTTATAAAGCCATCCAAGAGGGATGTGAACAATTGTCTGGCCAGCTTCGGGCGCTGGATCTTTTCCGTCAACAATTCGAGGCGCGGCTACAAGACAATAGAAAAATAAGCGCCAATCTGTCCTCTCTGATCGAGGCAAACAATGGCCAAACCATTGTCTCCGGTCTATTTGCCACCCCGATCCATCTATCGGACATCGTAAAGGCGTGCGAGGAGGCCAGGACTCGCTTACAGGCGATGAATGATCAATTGGAAGGATTCAGGGCCTACCATGAATGGAAGACGTTCATTCAGGCGTTACCGACAGACCGGCAAAACCTGGCGTCGATGATCAGCGGTCATCAAGACGATCGATGGAGCGAGGCGTTCGAGTGTTGGTATATTTTTACCTTGCTGATCTTATTTGAGCCCTCCAATCTTCCAAAGAACGACATAGAGCTAGAGCAATTTAGAAAACAAAAAGAGGCCTTCAACGAAGCGCAGATCAACAGCCTCGTAACCAATTGGACCGATCGGCAACGCAACGCCGTCTTTGCGTTGAAGGAAAAGGGATATACCATCAACGGCTTATTCAATAAAAAGGGAAGCAAAGGAATGCGACGGCACTCCTTGCGAACCATCGTGGGGCAGGAGTTTGAGCTATTCACATGCTTTTTCCCGGTTCTGCTCGTAAATCCTTCAGTGTGCAGCTCCATTCTTCCTTTGAAAGAGGGGCTTTTTGACGTCGTGATATTTGATGAGGCGAGCCAATTGCGTCTTGAAGAAACATTCGCTGCCTTGTTGCGCGGCAGGTCGAAGATCGTCTCAGGCGACAAACATCAAATGGCGCCTTCCTCTTATTTTAAAAGTGAAGGGGCCTTGCTCGATCCGGTCGAGGAGGAAGACGAGCAAGGTGAACAGGAGCCCGACGAAGACGACCGGTTGCTGTCGATCGCCCATCGCAATTTGGCCGATAGTGAGTCGTTGCTCGCGTACGCGGAAGACAAAGGCTTTAAACAACAATATTTGGATATCCATTACAGGTCACAACACCCCTACCTGATCGATTTTTCCAATCATGCGTTTTACGGCAAGCGGCTAATTCCTATTCCGGCCAATTCCGACTACAAGCCGATCGAATATGTACAGGTCAAGGGTACCTTTGATAGCAAAAACCACATTAATCGGGCAGAAGTGAGTGAGGTGATTCGCCTACTGGAGAATGTCATTACCCCTTTTGCAGACGGGACCTATCCTTCGGTCGGCGTCGCCACTTTCAACCTGTACCAACGCAACGTCATATTAGACGAAATCGCCAAACGACGACAGGAAAGCCCTGATTTCGAGGCAAAAATGGCTCAGTTCGGTCCGTCTTTCTTTGTGAAGAATCTGGAGAATATTCAGGGGGACGAAAGGGATATCATCATTTTATCAACCACCTTTGGCGAGCGGGAGAACGGTACATTTACCCAGCAGTTCGGCCCTATCATCCAAGGGAAAGGACATCGCATGCTCAATGTCATTGTCACCCGGGCCAAGCACAAGATCTATGTTTGCAGTTCATTTCCGCTGAGTCATATCGGGCAATACACGGACCTCCTGCGAAGATTTCGAAACAGAGGACGAGCCGTCTTGTTCGCCTACCTGATGTACGCAAAAGCGGTAAGCGACGGTAATGAGGAGTTACGCGAAGCCATCTTAACGGAGTTAAGCCAGCATTGCAGCGAAAAGCATTACGAAGTGACCGACCTCGGAGCCGGTTCCGAATCACCATTCGAAGAAGAAGTCTATACCGTGCTGACCCAACATATCGGTGAAGATCGGGTGATTCAACAACACAAGGTGGGCGGCTTTCGCATCGACATGGTCGTCCGATCCAAATTAACGGGGAAACCCCTTATAGCTATCGAATGCGATGGTGCAAAATACCACAGTAGTCCGGAAGCCTATGCTTGGGACCTTTTCCGGCAGGACCAGTTGGAGAAATATGGATTTGTTTTTCACCGTATTTGGTCGACCAAGTGGTGGGACAGTGTCGAAAAGGAGACCGAGGAACTATTAAAATTCATTTACAGGCACGACGCCCAGGAGGACGCCGGCCGTGCTCGGTCCGCGTGAGAAGTGACAATGATCCGACCCGGGTTGGACGGATTTCAAACCGCACTTGGGAAAATTTGAAGACATTGGCTGAAATCCGCTGATTCAAATTCATTGGTTCTTTCCTTGTTAGAAAATAGGTTCTTTTCAGTTCAACCCTTTTCTTTTTTCGCAGCTTTTGCATTAAAAAAATGCTGACACAAGAATGGATATTTTTCTGTGTTTTCCATTATCTGTTTAATATAGGTTTCAATTTCTCCTATTCTTTCATAGATTCCCAAACTATGAACCATCACAGCGTTTCTGTCTTCGATTGTCATCAACAACTCGCTTAGTCGTATGGCCTCCCTAAGTATTTCCTCTTTTGGTATTGGCTCTTTCAGGTTCCCTGCCAGGCTTTCAATCACACAATATACCATATAGTTCAACCTTACCCAGGGATGGGGGTGTGTTCGTTCCTCAAAATACAAATCCGTCGCCCCCTCACTTCGATCAACAAAATACATATATACATCCGCCACAGCCAGGGATGCAACCATCTTCAATATTTCCCGGTCTATTGGTCCACCGACCGGGGATAGATCAATAGCGAATTGCTTTATATAAAATGACAGTTGTTGCCCGCCGAACCAATCCGTGTCAAATTCGCGCATATGCCTAACCCTCACTTTATCCCTATCCAGAATTGTTTCCTCTAAAAACTCAACGTATGGTTCGACTCCTGGCCCCTCCATTTGTTGCTGTATTAGATGGCCCACCTCATGGAAAAAAAGAAATAATGTGGAAAATTGAAATAAAAAATACTCCGGGGTAATTCCCTTTTTTCCTATTAAATCTCGGTAGGCTGAAAGATCCTCTTGGTCAAATAATGGCTTTTTTGATGTATAAAGTCGATTAAGATGAAATAATGCGCCTTTATTAACCTCTATTAGATACCTTCCGCCTTTACTCCAGGCTAGCGCATTAAAGTCGATCAGGTTATTGTAGTAAATATTCCCTTGTCTAAGGTCATAGTCATTATCTTCCCTTTCAAGATGATCCTGGCCAAAATCAAAAAAGCCTTCAAACTCTCTCTCCAAAAGAAAGCCTTCAAAATCATGAAATTCCCCAAAGAAAGGGGAAATAGCCGCGGCTTCCAGGCCCTTTATCATTTTCCTATACCTTTCTACAGAGGTCATATATCTATTCGATTTTTCCATAAGCCTTATACAACCTAAGCGAATCCACTCCGTGAATTATACAAAAGCGACTAACATTCCTAAAATTACTTGAATAAGTTCGCATCATCTTATAAATTTCGGGATCAACATTGTGGCAATGCTGTAAAATATAAATATCGGCATCCTCGCCATAGAGTCGTTGCATTTGATTACCGTTTTTGCCAAGATCCCCGATCCTCATTAAATGAAATTTAGAAGGTCCTTTGAACATAAAAGCCGCCCGTCTTCGCTTACCTTTAACGTGTATATTGGTGGTATAGAGGTCTGAGGTTTCCCCGCCCCAATCTTTGGTAACGTTCCCTTCTTGGAGTATCTCGGCAAACCATTGTTTAATCTGAATCTCGGGTATTTCCTTGGCGGTGTCAAGCTTGACAGAATTAATATTAACCTTTGATATCTTCGAAAATTCGTCAATTTCATCTACCGGTATAAAAAGGTCGTCAGACGTGGAGTGTGCATAGGGCCTGTAATCCCGTAAAACACGGTTACGTATATATATTGGTTTGATCTTGACTGCATCAATTTCAGCATCCTCTACAAAACCAAAGATGAAACAAGACTTTTGTCTGCCCGATAAATTTAAAAAAGAGGAATCTGTTTGGGCGTGTTCTGCGTTTAAATTACCCTCTACCCTAATAATATTAAGCCCCTTCAACTCTCCATGAAACTCCCGATCTTCGGCATATAGCCCCCCCTGGGGTTCCTTTTCCAGGAACTCAACCCCTTAAAGTAATACGTATTTTCAACCCAAACCAGGTCACCAGCTTTCAAGAAGCGCCATTCCATGAGCGTCTTTTCTAAACTCAGTATACCCTTACCTTGTAAGATTTTGATCAACCATCGACAAAATACCGACCTTTTAACCGCATCAAGTTCGTTATATTCATAAAAGTTTGCCTGCTCTTCTAAATCCATTTTTAGCTGCCGGTTCTCGGCCTCACTTAAAAGACTAAGTATTTGCCCTTTATGGATATAGATAGGCGAAAGGGAAAATTCAAGAGATTCCATAGAAAATTTGGTGCCCCGTATGGAGCAATATTAATTTAAATAATATATTAATAAAGTGGAGAAACACCAGAGGTAAAGAGGCTTTTAACTCAGCCCTAGACATTATAGTTAGATTTATTTCGGCATGCTTAGTTTGGCAACCGGTTTTTAATTTCATCCTTCAATGCCTGAAACTCATTTTTCGGCAATGCTCCAAAAGGTCTTTTACCCTGAAATAACTCTCCTGTTCCAAGGTGAAGCTTTAACCCTCGACTATAATCATGTGCATGTGGGTTCGATGGAAATGGGTCTTTGTCATTAGAATGTACAGCCCAAACTGTTCCATTTAGCCGAATATTTGCCTTCTCTATCCTACCTTTATCAAGGTCATACAACTGTTCGCTACTCGAAAGTTGGATATGAGCTTGGGGCACCCCGTTATCTTGATAATACTGTATTACAATTTCAAAAATGGCCCGGGCATCCAGATCCTTATAGATTATATCAGTGGGAACATCGTAACACCCAAAATGTTCAATCAGGACCTGCCATACGTTTGGCTGGTCTATAGGCAAACTTGCAGCTAATAGCCGTCCCTCAGCCTCCTTTTGGGCGTCTTTATATGCAAGCAGCTTTGCTTCTTTTGGGCTCATAATATCACAATCGGTTAGGGATAGCTATCGCAAAAGTAAAAATTTGTGGACTACTAAGCAAAAGAGATACGAAGATTCTCGCCTCCGTATCAACAAGTTATATAAAAATCAATCCATTACAGTAACACATGCCGGATGCAGCGGCATATACCCCGAAAGAACAAAAGTAAGTCCATACCACGATTGGATGCACATAAAATGACACGGCCTTGGGGTATGTTTTGTTAAGGCAAGGAAAAAACGAGCGAGTGACTTTGCAGGATGTATATACAACAAAATTAAGATTTTGTCCTTGTCATTTGCTGCTAGATGTCGGAGAGAATGAAGTGGCCTGTTTGAAAAGTGACCATTGCAAAGTAGGTCACCAGATGGCTTGAAATAAAATTACCAAGAAAGTTTTTGGAACAATCTTAAACATAGGACTGACGGGCACTACGGAATAAAAAAGGGCATCATTGGAGCATGCCCTTGGGGCGTTGTGGTGATCCCTTCAGGATTCAAGCGTAAATCCTAAATTTGAGTCGGATTCTTTTCATTTTCCCTTCTTTTAAAAGATTCCAACTGAAGGGCATTGACTTACGATGGCCTCACCGATGCCGATATGGTACTGTAGGCGGCCCTTAATTCCGGTCAGTTAGAAACTGGAGTTTTTGATTTTTCGGGCATCGGTTTTTCAAGGATTTTATCCACTAAACGGCTCTCTTTAA